>OGSV01000067.1_pt1 | contig 141610 bp, 134 predicted proteins | sample 1574221 | NCBI WGS metagenome assembly OGSV01 (sample SAMN03295823, study PRJEB24534) | human gut metagenome | isolation source: fecal sample 4 from infant 3 | host: Homo sapiens | place: USA: Pittsburgh, PA | collected 2014-07 | reverse complement strand
TATCGAATTGCTGTATTTATGCAGGATTTCGCTTACTGAATAGGAGCGTCTGGAGAAATCGTGGAGTTTTGCGGATTTCGACTGCCGGATGGGCGTGTCTAGGGAAATGGTGCAGTTTTGAAACATGGTGGAAATATCCATTTCCCTACTCAAAACTTCTTTCTCAACAGCCTGAAATATACATCAATTTGATCCTTTTCAAACTTGTAGCGCCGATTTGAGGGCCAAAGGATGCAGATTTGCCGGAATTTCACCAAATCCCGCTTCTATTGGAACGAAAGACTGCAACAGAGCAGCTTTTTATCTACGCTGTTTTCGCCTATACTGTTGCTCTTGGTGGGAAAACTGTATAATAAAGTTCATTTTTTCCCTAGGAGGCGTTTGAATTCATGGATTGGCTCAATATATATGAAAATTTCACTGATTTGCCAATGAAAGAGTAACACCGCTTATTTGAGGCGATTAAGGAGACGTTATTTCCTGAGCCCAAAGTTCAGGGGGTGCATGGTGATATTCGAGAAGCAAAGTTCTCGAGTGGATTGGCATGTCTGCATTGCGGTAGCTTAAGTGTAAAACGGAATGGTAAGTATCGAGGTCGCCAGCGTTATTTATGCAAGGATTGCGGGAAAAGTTTCAACGATATGACGGGTACGCCGATGGCGGGTACCCATAAACCTAACCTGTGGATTAAATACTTCGAATTGATGATTGAAGGATACACCCTCCCTAAAATTGTAGAGCGGCTCGATATTCACATATCAACGGCATTTTACTGGAGACACAAGATTCTTAATGCACTTCGTTCTCGAGGAAATAGCCAACTTAATGGAATCATTGAAAGCGACGAAACACACTTCCTGGAATCGGAAAAAGGTCGCAAGGGTGGTATTCCTCACCGTGATGCCCGTAAACGTGGTCGCAAAGTAGAAAACGAAAAAAAGGAGAAGCGGAAGCGTGGCATCTCTAAAGAGCAGGTCAGCATTGTTGTAGCTTACGACAGAAATGGCAATATCATTTGCAAGATGGGTGGTGGCCGTATCAAAGCCGAAGAGATTGATGAAGTAATCGGAGGGTATATCGCACCTTCTTCTTTGCTTTGTACAGACAGCGCGACGAATTATAAAAAGTTTGCCAAAATGAAAGGATTAACGCACGAAATTCTGCCGCGTGGAACTCATGTTTCCAAGTCGATATACCACATCCAACATGTGAATTCGTTTCATTCGCGCTTGAAACGGTGGATGGATCGATTTCAAGGAGTAGCCACCAAATACATCGACAACTATATGTTCTGGTTCCGATTCCTAGAGTTGCATAAGAAATTGAATTTTACCGACAGGCAAAAGAAACTCCTGTTGGACACCTGCAAACGAGCGAACTTTACAACTGTAGAAAAGTTGAGAACAAGTGTATAAAAGGCGATAGTTCCCTAGTAATTAAACCATCGCCTCCATTGTTTAATCGAGCCCGGTTCCTGAAGATTAGCTCATTGGAATATCCTAATAATTAAGGTAATACAGACACTAAGGCAAAAAATATGACTACTGAAAACGGAATAATATATAAACATTGCTTTTTTCTTTTCGGCACAAGAAGTAAAATTGTAATTATCATTAAAGCATATAATATTTCAGTGCCAAGCATATAAAAATAGTTTCCCTTACTTATAAGAACATTTTCGTATTGCATGAATTTTTCATAATAGTTTACCGTAGAAAGATAGATTTTATACCCTTCAAATGCAATTGCAGAAATTGGTAATGCTATAATAATACTAGAAATTAAGTGGTCAGCACGAGAAAACCACATTATGTAGGCTGGAATTATTGATAGTAATGCAGCCAAGAACCAAAAAACAATATACTTTAATGGGAAAAGGCTAAGAATTAAGATCGTATACATGTAATACGAAAATAGCATTGAAATAAGGAATATCAAAACACGTGTTGCAGCTAATTTAGGCGTGTAAGAAAATACAGCTATCAAAGTTGAAATAAATATCCATACACCCCAATTACTACCGATGAATCCCAAAATTGAAATTTCCCTGGGGATTGTAGGTGAATCAAGTATTTTAGCAACAAAACCCAATGTAAATCCAATAATGGCTGAAAATAAAATAGAATATGCTAGTTGCTTTTTGCCTACTTTAATATTAGTTCGTATTTTATCAGATTTTAAAAATGCACTCATAATTAACCTTCCTTCTGGATTTAGAAACACATTTTTACGTCTGTGTAAGTTAATGTTTTCCCTTGCTATTCATCAATAATATGAGCCCCGTTTAGGAACAACATTTCAATGCACTTGTTCCGCAATCCTGCCCAATAGTTTTGAGAAGTAACAATAATTCTATTCTACCTCAATTAAGTAAATAACAACAATTTTTACGAAAACAGCGTTTATCTATGACACGCCGGAACATCAAAAAAGACGCACCCGAAGGTGCGCCTTGGCTCAGCAGGGTTACCCGACATCGACCAATCGACCGGTAAATTGGCTGTTGTACAGATCCGCATAGAAGCCGCCCTGCTGCAGCAGTTCCTCATGCGTGCCCTGCTCGATCACGGAGCCCTGATTCATGACGAGAATCAGATCGGCATCCCGAATGGTAGACAACCGGTGGGCAATAACGAAGCTGGTGCGGTTCTTCATCAGCTCCTGCATAGCCTTCTGGATGTACAGCTCCGTCCGCGTATCGACGCTGCTCGTCGCTTCGTCCAGAATCAGAATCGCCGGATCGGCCAGAATGGCGCGGGCAATCGTCAGCAGCTGCTTCTGGCCCTGCGAAATATTCGATGCTTCCTCGTTCAGCACCGTATCGTATCCATCCGGCAGCGTGCGGATGAAGTGATCCGCATGCGCGGCCTGGGCCGCCTGCACGATCTCTTCTTCCGTCGCGCCCAGGCGTCCGTAAGCGATATTGTCGCGGATCGTGCCGTTGAACAGCCACGTGTCCTGCAGCACCATGCCGAACAGGCTGCGCAGATTGCCGCGCTCCATGGCGGTAATGTTGACGCCGTCGATCGTGATCGCTCCGTCGTTAATCTCATAGAAGCGCATCAGCAGGTTGATCAGCGTCGTCTTGCCGGCCCCGGTCGGCCCGACGATGGCGACCATCTGTCCCGGCTTGACGTCGATGTTCATATCGTCGATCAGCACTGCATCTTCCTTGTAGCCGAAGCGGACGTGATTGAAGCGGACTTGGCCCGCCGGATGAGCAATCGTCTTCGCCGGAGACGCCTCCGGCACTTCCTCAGCTTCATCCAGCACTTCAAATACCCGTTCCGCCGAGGCGACGGTAGACTGAATGATATTGGCAATATTGGCGGTCTGCGCAATCGGCTGGGTGAACTGCCGCGCATATTGGATGAATGCCTGAATATCGCCAATCTGGATGGAGCGCTGGGTAACCAGCACGCCACCGACCACGCAAATGAGCACATAGCCGATGTTGCCGATGAAGTTCATGAGCGGCATGATCAACCCGGAGATGAATTGCGCCCGGAAGCCGGATTCATACAGCTTTTCATTGATGCCGTCGAACGCGGCCACCGATTTTTCCTCACGCCCGAAGGCTTTGATGATTTTATGGCCGGTATACATTTCCTCGACATGGCCGTTCAATTCCCCAAGGGACGTCTGCTGCCCCTTGAAGTGCTTCTGCGACCGCTTCGCGATCACGATCGTGACGACGAAGCTGAGCGGCAGCGTCAGCAGGCAGATCAGCGTCATGAGCGGGCTGATGGTAAGCATCATCACCACGACGCCGACCAAGGTCACGATCGAGGTAATCAACTGCGTCAAGCTCTGCTGCAGCGTGCTGCTGATGTTATCGACATCATTGGTCACCCGGCTTAAAATCTCGCCATGCGTCCGCGCGTCGAAGTATTTCAGCGGCAGCCGGTTCAGCTTGTCATTGACCTGCTTGCGCATCTCGTACACAATATTTTGCGCCACGCCGGCCATCAAAAATTGCTGAAAATAGCTGAACAGCGCGCTAACGACATACAATCCCATTAATTTAAGCAGAATATTCCAAATAAAAGCAAAATCAATAGAGGTTCTTCCCATCAAGCTCTCGAACAGCGAGGTGGTGGCCTCCCCCATAATCTTCGGGCCGAGAATCGTGAAGACGGTACTGAGTATCGCCATCGCCAGGACCGCGATCAGCTGATATTTCCGCGGCTTCAAATAGCCGACGAGCCGCTTCAGCGTGCCCTTGAAGTCCTTCGCTTTTTCCATGGGCATCCCCATCGGCGGCCCGCCCATCGGGCCCCTGTGTCCGCCCGCTTTTGGCCGATTATCTCTGCTCATGCGATCTCCTCCTCTGACAGCTGGGAGGATACAATCTCGCGGTACACCGGACACGTCTCCATTAATTCGCGATGCGTGCCTATTCCCGCGATCTTCCCTTCATCCAGCACAATGATTCGATCGGCATCCATCACGGTGCTGACCCGCTGGGCGACCAGCAGAACGGCCGCATCCCGGGTCTCCGGCCGGAGCGCCGCGCGCAGCTTCGCATCGGTCTTGAAATCAAGCGCCGAGAAGCTGTCGTCGAAGATATATATTTCCGGACGCCGCACCAAGGCCCGAGCAATCGACAGGCGCTGCTTCTGCCCGCCGGATACGTTCGTTCCGCCCTGTGCGATCGGAGCGTCGAAGCCTTCCGGCATATGAGAGATGAATTCCATCGCCTGGGCAATCTCGGCTGCATGCTTAACCTCTTCGCCGGTCACATCCTCCTTGCCATAGCGGATATTGTCCGCCACCGTTCCCGTGAACAGCACGGCCTTCTGCGGCACGAGTCCGATCTTCTCCCGCAGCTCCTCCTGCTTCCACTCCCGGACGTCAACGCCATTCACCCGGATACTGCCGCTGTCGATATCGTAGAAGCGCGGTATCAAGCTGATTAGCGTCGACTTGCCAGCCCCGGTTCCGCCAATAATCGCGGTCATCTCTCCCGGACCGGTCTCGAACGAGATATTCGACAGGGCCGGCATCTCTGCCCCCGGGTAACTGAAGGTGACATTGTCGAATTGTATATGGGCCTGTCTGGCGGCCGATGCCCGTTTCGGCTCTGCAGGATCGTGAATCTCCGGCTCCATGCTGAGCACTTCGTTAATCCGGGCCGCAGACGCGGATGCTCTTGGAATCATCACAAAAATAATGGAAACCATAATGACAGAGAACATGATTTGCATCGCATATTGAATAAAGGCCATCAAGGAGCCGACCTGCATGCTGCCGTTGTCGATCCGAATGCTTCCGAACCAGATGATCGCGATCGTCGAGAAATTCAGGGTGATCATCATGATCGGCATCATCGACGACATAATGCGGTTCACCTTCAAGGCCGTGCCGGTCAAGTCGGCATTCGCTTCGTTGAACCGTGTCTTCTCATGGTTAATCCGGTTGAAGGAACGAATGACCCGGATTCCGGTCAGATTTTCGCGCAGGACAAGGTTCAGCTTATCCAGCTTTTTCTGCATCGCCTTGAAGAGCGGAATCCCTTTGCCGGCTACGGCAAAAATCGCCAAGGCCAGCACCGGAATGACGACCGCCAGCACGAGCGTCAGCTTCGCATCCTTCGACACCGCCATAATAATGCCGCCGATACACATCATCGGCGCGCTGATCATCATCCGGAGGATCATGACCAGCACCTGCTGAACCTGGGTAATATCATTGGTCGTCCGCGTAATCAGGGATGCCGTCCCAATCTTGTCGAACTCCTGAAGCGAGAAGTTCTCCACATGGGTGAACAAGCGCCGCCGCAGATTGCGGCCGAAGCCGGACGCCACCTTCGCGGACAGGTAGCTGCCCGCGATGGCGCATAACGTCCCGCCTGCGGCGACCAGGAGCATCCACCCGCCCATTTTCCAAATATAAGCCGTATCCCCGTTCACAATGCCGATATCGACGATATCCGACATCAGCGTCGGCAGATACAGCTCGGCCAGCGACTGGAAGAAGACCAGCCCCAGCACGAAGGCCACCGGAAGCCGGAACGGCTTCAGGAAGCGGAATAATTTCATCATTCATGATCATCTCCACTCGTGCGCTTCTCTATCTCCCTCCAAGGAATTGGAGGATTGTCTTGAAAATACGTGTACACCTTGGTGAGCAGCCCGGCCAGCTTCTCGCTGTCCTCCTCGCCCAGGTGCTCAATCAGCCCGTGGAAATATTCCGTCATGACGGCTTTCGCTTTTTTCGTTACCGCGATGCCTTTGTCGGTCAGCGCAATCCGTATGACCCGCCGATCCTCGGGATCGGCGTTCCGGGTGACAAGCCCCTTGCTCTCCATGCCCTTGATTAATTGCGTAATCGTCGGTGAAGTGACATGCAGCATGTTGCTGATCTCGGACACCATCAGCCCTTGCTTCTCCCGCTTCATCGTACGCATGAGAACCATCATGACATGCAGCTCGCTCGGCTTATGTCCTTCAATCGAACGGCGATGCCATTCCGCCTTGTTGAACAGCTTGAAGGCCCTCATCAGCCGCTCGGTTGTCGTTCCCTCCTCATGCATCTCGTTTACCCCCTCGTTGCCTAAAATTTAAATTAGTTAGGCAACCTATTTATTTGGTAACCTAATTATATTTTCGGGGCTTACCGATGTCAAATCCAAAAAAAGGAGCTGCCCCTCTCTATCAAATCATAGAGGAACAGCCTGCTTTTTGAGTCCTTGCAGTTGTATCTTGACTGATTGCGCACCGGTGAGCTCTTCTTCCAGCACGGTGTACCAGACCGCCCCATATGATGATCGAATGACCGGCGCCATCTTGATATCCACGATCTCTTCTTGTTCATCGCGCGGAATGCGAACCTCCACCTGAGAGACATCCGGATCGGTGACGAGACCGTAGAGTACGGGCAGGCCAGTATTGCCGAGTGGGAGGCGGGAATATTTATAGCTTATCGACTCGGGAGGATCGGCAAGGGGGAAGTCGTTGCGTACCACCCCATTTCTTTTCCACCAACTTATTTGGGAAAAGGCGATGTTCATCTCTTGCAGATTCAAATCATGAAACACGATAATATCGATGTCTCCTGGCATGGTCTCCTGATGCAGCAACTCGGCATCAACCCCCTGATGCCTCAGCCAATCCTCGGCCGATTCGGCTTGAGGACGGAACAATAAGGCTGATGTCAGCCCGATAAGGAAGAGCACAGCCAGACCAACCCATCTTTTCATTGGAATCCGCTCCTGACCGCCCGGAAGGCACCCTAATTCTTATTGAAAATGTGCAGCCCATCTGCAAAAACAACCGGGTTACATCGACGACCAACGGCGCTCGATATAGGAATCGAACGCGGTCTTGATGACCGCCACCACGGGCACCGCGATGAACATGCCGATGAGCCCGAAGAAGCCGCCCCCGATAATAATCGCGAATATAATCCACAACGGGCCGATGCCCACCTTGTTACCGATGACCTTCGGGCCGATATAATAGCCGTCCAACTGCTGGATAATAAAAATAAAGAGCACATTCCACAGCGCCTGCATCGGGGACACAAGCAGCGTGATCAGGCCGACGAACAGCATGCCGATGAACGGGCCGAAATAGGGAATGACATTCGTGACCGCCACGACCAGGGCAGCCAGCAGCGCGAACGGCGATTGCAGAACGAGCAGCCCCAAAAAGACGATCGAGCCGATAATCATCGCATCCAAAATAACCCCGACAAAGTATTGGGAGAAGGTCGTGTCAATCCGTTTTACGAACTCGGCCACCGATGCCGCTCGTCCCTGTCCCAACAGGGCAACCAGAATCTTTTGCGCGCCGCGGCCGATCACTTCCTTGTCCTTCAGCAGATAAATCGAGACGATGAAGCCGATGACGAGATTCAGCAGCGTCGTCGTTATCGACAGCAGGCCGGACAACAAATTGTTGAGGATGAGCCGAACGAACTCGCTGATCTGGCTGGAAGCGGACGAGAGGAACTCCCCCAGCTTGGCGTCGATTCCGGATTTGGCGAACCATTCCTGCTCCAGCACATGACCGCGCATCCACTGCTCCGTCCCTGCGATATATTGAGGCAGACCCGCGAGCAGCGTGCTGACGCTGTCAATAATTCTCGGGGTGATGACCGTGATTCCGATAAAGATGAGTCCGAGGAACAGCGTATAGACGATAAGAATGCTGTACAGCCTGCGCAGCCGCTGCCGGGAGAACAGCTTCGCCTCCAGCGCGTTGACCAGCGGCCGGAGCAAATAAGCGATAAAAAACGCAATGAAAAAGGGAGTCATCAAGGACATCAGCGTGGAGAAAAAATGCAGGACGCCCCCAATATTGTCCACCAGCTTGTACAGCAGCAGCCCCGCGGTGAACAAGCCCAAATAGTATAATGTTTTGCGATCCCTGAACATCGTTCCCTCCTGAACTTCTTCGTGGTGTAGGTTGCCGCTTGTTCCGGGCGGCATGCCGGAATAGCCAATCAGGAGGACTTTTTGCCCTTCTCTTTGTCTTTATCCTTGTCCTTCGCCATGCGCTTCTCCAGATCGTCAATCAGCTTCTCGGCCAGACGCTTATACGTATTGGCCTGATGTATGAAGCTCAATACGGCGAGCAGCGTGAAGGCCTGGCTCTCCCCGGCCGCTTCCACCGCTTCGGTCTGGGCCGCGACGGCCTGCTCCAGTTGAGGAGCCTGCTCCTCCTTCAGACGGAGGAACCGCTCGTACACCTTCCATCCGTCCACATCCTCCCGATGAAGCGTGCCCTGGAACAGCGTCTTGATGTCGCCGATCGACAACGACTGCTTCAAATGATAGATCAGGGCCATCTGAATGATATGCTCGGGAGAATATTTCTTATTCTTCGCCGGAAGCAGCAGCTTGTCCTTGGTGTAATTATTGATCATCGTCTTCGTCAGCAGCTTGTCCTCGGGATGCCGTTTCGTCGGCTCCAGCACGCTTTCGAACAATGTGATGACCTGATCCATATACAGATCGAGCTTCGGGATTTCCGCCGGCTCGATATCCGGCATCGCCGCGATGCCCCGGTACAGGGCTTCGATATGTTCCTTCAAGGTTGCGTCTTCCATATCTTCCTCTCCTTCTTGCCTGGGGGCGCAACTCAAACGATACTGTCCCGTTCATTTCTCCATACTACCATATGGCAAAGAAAAGAGGCTACAATGCAAAAAACTCTTCTATTTACTTCTCTGAATCACATGTTATAATTCATATATAACATCATGTAGTTTTTATTACTACATAACAATTTTTGTTAATACATCCGATGCGCGGGCACGCGTTAATCATAAATAGGGCAGGATAGCCGGATACTAGTTCATGGGAGGTTCGATTGAAGATGGAAAAGCCATGCAATATCGTCTTGTACGGCGATTCGATTGCGAAGGGGATCGTGTACGATGAAGAGAAAGGCCGATACGCCAAGCTGGCCGACAGCTTCGGGCAGCTCGTTCAGCGCCGCCTGAACGGGATCGTGACGAACGCGGGTCGCTTCGGCTGCCTCGTTACGAAGGGAGCCGAGAAGCTGAAGCAGGATGTCCTGAGCCGGCGCCCGGATATCGTGCTGCTTGAATTCGGGGGCAATGATTGTGACTTCGATTGGGACAAAATCGCCCGGCAGCCCGGGGATCTGCATGAGCCGAACACGGATCTGGAGCGCTACACGCAGACGTTGAAGGACATGATCCGCACCTTGAAGGACCACGGGATCGTTCCGGTGCTGATGTCCCTGCCGCCGCTGGATGCGGAGCGGTATTTCCGGTGGGTCAGCAAGAACGACGACTCCGCCGCCGCGAACATCCTTGCCTGGTTGGGCAGCGTCAGCCGGATTTATTGGTGGCATGAACGCTACAATGCCGCCATCATCCGGGTCGCAGAGGAGATGAATACGCGCTGGATCGATGTGAGAGGCGCGTTCCTGCGGGCATTCGATTACCGGAATTATCTGTGCGCCGACGGGATACACCCGAACGAGCAAGGCCATCAGGTGATTGCCCAGGAGCTGATGAGCTATTTGGAGAGCCGTTACCGTCATTTGTTGAAATGAAATGCATTGCTTGCTTACCGCCGGAAATAAGCCGGATGACCGTCTATGCAAGGCGATCACCCGGCTTGCTTGATTTACTCGATATTGGGCTCATCCGTGCCGGGAAGCCGATAATTCATCCACTCCTGCGGCAGCAGTTGCCGGTAAGGCGGCTGCTGGAAGCGGTCGTCGATCAGCACGAGCGTCCCGGTGTCGCGCTCCGAACGGATCAGCCTGCCTCCGGCCTGAAGCACCTTGTTCATCCCGGGATAGACATAGGCATAGTTGTACCCGTTTTTCCCCGTGCGGTTGACGTAGTCGCGAATAATGTTCCGCTCCAGGCCAAGCTGGGGCAAGCCGACGCCGACGATGATGACGCCCGTCAGCCGGTCTCCCTGGAGGTCTACCCCTTCCGAGAATACGCCGCCGAGCACGGCGAACCCGACCAGCGTGCCTGTCCGATCCGGCTGGAAAGCATCCAGGAACTGTTCCCGCTCCTCTTCTGTCATCCCCGCCTCCTGCACCAGCGTATCGACCGGGCTGCCTACCGCCATGAAGGCTTCGTATACCTCCTGCAAGTACGGATACGAAGGGAAGAACACCAAATAATTGCCGCCCCGCTCCTCTACCACGCGCCGAATCGCCTGCACGATCGGCAGCTTCGTCCGTTCCCGATCCCGGTACCGCGTAGAGAGCGGGTGCAGCCGCACATCCCACTGCGCCGGATCGAACGGGGAAGGAAGAGAGAGCGTGTAATCCTCTTCCCGATGGCCGCCCAGCAGGTCCATATAATAGGACATCGGCGTCAAGGTCGCGGAGAAGCGCACAATCGAGCGGTACCGCTTGCCAGCCTGAGCGAGCAGGAAAGACGGATCGAGACAGAACAGCTTCAGCCGGACCTCATTCCGCCCGACTTCGGCATACGCCGTGAACCGCTCATCGTAGAGCTTCGCGATGCGGACGAAGGCTGAGGCCGCGAAATACGCGTCGAGCAGCATCGCGTGGGCCGGCGTTCCCCCGCCGCTCAGCAGCACCGGTTCGGCTTGGGCGATGAATTCGTCCAACAGCGCAAGCAGATTTTCAGGAAGTTCCATGTCCGTCAGGCCGCCCTGATCCGCGCACCGCTTCCGCAAGGCGATGAAATAGGCATTCACCGCTTGAGCCGCGTCGTGGATCGCGCGATTCACTCCCTTGAACTCGCGCTTCAGTTGCAGGAACGCGGATTTGACCAGCCCGGCCGAATACATATCCCGCGCCCGGTCGACCAGATTATGCGCCTCATCGATCAGGAGCGCCGTCTCCTTCTTCTGCTCTTCCGCCCACCGCTTCATCGAGACGCGCGGATCGAACACATAATTATAATCGCAAATGACCGCATCGGCCGCATAGGCAAGATCTAGCGAAAATTCAAACGGGCATACCCGGTGCTTGCGGGCGTACTCCTCAATGACCGGACGGGTCATCTGCGTCTCATGGGACAATATATCCATGATCGCCCCGTTAATCCGGTCATAATAGCCGTCGGCATATTCGCAATAATCCGGCTGGCAGCGGGTCTCCTCCTGGAAGCAGATCTTGTCCTTGGCGGTCAACGTAACCGATTGCATGCAGAGTCCCTTCGACGCCAGCCGCGCGCAAGCATCCTCGGCAGCCGCGCGCGTCGTCGTCTTGGCCGTAATATAGAGAATCCGCCGGATCAGCCCTTCCCCCATCGCCTTGACCGCAGGGTACAAGGTCGACATCGTCTTGCCAATGCCGGTCGGCGCCATGGCGAACAGGCCGCTGCCCTGAGCAATCGACGTATATACGGCGCCGGCCAGCTTCCTCTGTCCTGCCCGGTACGTGTCGAACGGGAACGGCAGCTCCCGGATGCTCTCCTGCCGCCGCTGCTCGTGGTCCCGCCGCATCGCCGCGTACGGCGCATACCGTCCGATGACGTCCAGCACGAAGGCCTCCAGCTCGGCGAAGGTCAGCACCCGCTTGAACCGCTTCGCCTCTTCCGTGCGGACATGGACATAGGTCAACTGCACCGCCATCCGATCGCGGCCATGCTCCTTCGCATACATATAGGCGTAGCAGCAGGCCTGCGCCCAATGCACAGGATACGCATCCTCCGCAATCAGGGCGATGTCTCCCGATACCGACTTGATCTCGTCTATCGTCTCCTCGCCGGACCGAAGCAGGCCGTCGCAGCGGCCGTCGATCTTGAAGCTTAGATCGCCGTACCGGATGTCGGCCTGCAAATACACTTCCTTTTGGTCCGTATCTCCATAGCTTTCCTGCACCCGCTGATGGGCCTTCGTCCCGTCCGTCATCGAGCTGGCGGCCCGGAAGCCGCTGTCGATGCTGCCGCTCAGGAACACATGCTCCACCAGCGAACGCACGGATAATTGTATCGTATACGTCATCGCATTCTCCCGGTTCCTGTCGTTGCCTGAATCTGTCACTCGATATACCGATTATACCGCAATTCAGGCTAAAGTGCCGGATGCACAGCGTTCACGGCCTGACCTCGCCGCCCCCCCGTTCCCCCCGGAGCCGCCCATGCGCAAGTCTGCATGCACCTTGCCGCCTGTGCGCAAGCCCGCCCTCACCCTGCGCCTCCGCGTAAGTCGGCCTGCACCTCGCCGGTCTGCAGCAAGTTCGCCTTCGGCGGGCAGAACCGAGCATCTCACTTCGTCCCCGGGCCCGCTGCTTCCAGCCCCCGCACATACGTATGAAGCATCCGCTTCAAGCTCTCGTCCCGCTCCAGCTCCATGCGGAAGCCCTGCTTCATCTCCAGCGTGGCGAAGCCATGGAGCAGGCTGCGCAGACCGCGCACGACATGGAAGGCGTCGGCCTGCTCGTACTTGTATTGGCCAAGCACAGCGAGCAGCAGCTCCAATATCGAGTCGGATGCGGCTTGAATATCCGGGTCATTGAAATCCGGCGGCGACATCGTCGCTTCGTATACTCCCGGATGCTGGCGGACGAAGTTAACGTAAGCGAACCCGATCGCGTCGATGGCCGCCTCGCCCGACTTCCCGACCGCCGCGCGCGCCAGCGACTCTCTTAGCTGGAGCAGGCCGTAATGCGCCAGACCGGTGCGCAGCCCCGGAAGTCCCTGGACATGGTTGTACAGCGAGGGCGACTTGATGCCGAGCCGCTCCGCAACCGCAGCCAGCGTCACCTGGCTGAGGCCGTCCGCATCCGCAATTTCTGCGGCGGTCTGCACAATTAACGATCGATCAATGGATTTCCTTGGCATGATGCTGATTCCTCCATACAAGTTCTGCTTCCTGAATCGCCTTATCGATTGCTGCCGCCGGATGCGGCAGCATCGGCCCATGGCCGGCCGCCAGCAGAGTCGGCTCCAGCGCCCGAAGCTTGCGCGCGCTTGCGAGCGATTCCCCCAGGTTCCAGCTGGCGAGCGCCGGGAACGGGAACCGCAGCTTCATCTTGCCGGATACGGCCACGCCGCCTTGTGTCTGGAAGGCATCTCCGGCGATAAGAGCCCGGCTGCGCGTGTCGAGGAAGGCCATCAGCCCCGGCGTATGCCCCGGCGCAGCCACGGCAAGCAAGGAGCCGATGCGATCGCCGTCGCGCAGCAGCCGATCCGGCGCCGTCTTGACCGAGGCCGGCACCCCGCCGCGAATCGGCGTCCCGGGCTCCCCCGGCTCCAGCGTGCGGTCGCCGCGCAGCAGCTTGGCATCCCGCTCTGAGATGGATACCTCCGCGTCCGGCAAGGCCGCCTTCAACGCATCCAGCGAACCGACATGATCGTCATGGGCATGCGTCAACACGATGCGGGTAATCGGCTTGCCCAGCTTCGCGGCCGTTCCCAGGATCCCCTTCATACTAAGGGGCAGCCCGGCATCGATCAAGGTGAGCTCCTTCTCTTCTTCGACCAGATATACATTTACAGGGAACAGTCCCGGGAACCACGTTAATTGATAGATATGCTCATGGCGGGTTACGCGCATGGCAATCACCTCCGATTGCTAAACTAATTATATTAGTATAATAACTAATATCGTTAGTTTATGCAATCATTTATTTTTCCATCTCTCCCCTTTTGGGCGAAATTCCTTCCCCGTGGAGTGACATATGAGCGCCATTGCAGGTTTGAAGATTAGGCGGGATTCATCCAGGCCGGATAACAAAAAAACACCCTTCGCGGGTGTTTTTTTGGCGTTACGAACCTACATGGCATCCCCTGTTCGATGCAGCCAGGTTGCACTGCTCTATCCCGGTTGCTCAGGCCGACCCCGCCTGGGGGCTCCCTCTATCCCACTTGCTCAGGTCCGACCCGCCTGGTGGCTCTGCTCTATCCCACTTACTCAGGTGCGCCCGAAGGTTCGATTCGTCCAGAAGCTTGATCGGTCCACTCGATTAAAAATCCTGCACAGCTGCATCAATTTGCCCCAGATAGTCCCTTATTTAGTCATATTCCTGCAAAACTACATCTTTTTCTCCTATTTGTCTCCTTTTCAGGCGATAAAGGGGAAAATTCCTGCACTTTTGCAGCATTCCGATCACGACCTAGGCGCCGTGACACAAATACTGCACTTTTGCAGTTTTACCGCAGCGTTTCCGAGCCGCTCGATGCGACAAGGGATAATATCGGGGCAGCTCGCGGCCTCCGGACAAGTCTGCCGCTTCCCCCTACCCCCTTAGTATCCCTAGGTTATACTGATTCCACTTGGTTTCCCTTGGTTTTCCTGAGTTTCTCTGGGTTTCTCTTGCTTTCACTAGGTTTCTCTGGGTTTCCCTGAGCTCTCCTAAGTTTCTCTGAGTTTGCGGGATTCCCCTGGGCTTCCCTGCCTGTCCCCATCTGTCCTCTTATTGCTCCCCTGCCGCTTCCACTTGCGGAACGACCGCTTCATGCAGATAGCGGTCCAGCTCTGCGGCGCCGCTCGCCTTTTGCTCCGGCGTCCAGCCCAGGCGAGCGGCCATCCACTCGATGGCCGGCTCCTTCCACTGCCGGACCCAGTCAATGTCGAAGAACAAGGCGCCGGTTCTTCGGATGAAGAAATCGGCCGGCTTGAGCGCCATCTCTTCCTCGACCGCATAGGCGAGCGGAACGAGGACTTCCAGCGGAAGGCCGCCGGATGCGGCTTCGTCGCGGTACCGCTCCGCGAGCGCGAAGAGGCGGTCCGCATTGGAGCCGTACATGCGAGCCCACCGCCCGGCCATCGCGGCATCCAGACCGCGGCGGACGCCCTCCTCCATCTTCGCCTCCACGAATCCCGGGAAGGCGGAGGAGCCGCCGACATGGCCGCCGGAGATCGGCATCTGCTTCGTCTTGACCGGCACGAACGGGCGGCCGTCTTCCTTGGCCATCCGCTGCATGACGCGGTCGACGACCGTCTCCGCCATCTTGCGGTATCCGGTCAGCTTGCCGCCGGCGATCGTGATCAAGCCGGAAGGCGACTGCCAGATTTCATCCCGGCGCGAGATCTCGGACGCGCTCTTTCCTTCTTCGTAGATGAGCGGTCTGACCCCGGCCCAGCTCGACTCGATATCGTCGGCGGTCAGCCGTACCGACGGAAACATGAACGCGATAGCGTCCATAATATAATCGCGGTCTTCCTTCGTCATGACAGGATGGGCAGGGTCCCCCTTGTAGAACGTGTCGGTGGTGCCGACATACGTTTTGCCGTCGCGAGGAATCGCGAAGACCATCCGCCCGTCGGGCGTATCGAAATAGATCGCTTGCTTGAGCGGGAACTTCGCTTGATCGATGACGAGATGCACCCCTTTGGACAATTGCAGGTGCTTGCCCGTCTTGGAATGATCCCGATCGCGAAGCTCATCCACCCATGGACCCGCCGCATTAATAATCGTCTTGGCATAGAACTCATACTCTTTGCCGTCCGCCTGATCCACGACGCGCACGCCGCGCAGCATCCCGTCCTGGTAGAGGAAGGAGTCGGCCTTCATATAATTAAGCGCCATTGCGCCGTGACAGACGGCTTCCTTCATCACTTCGATCGTCAAGCGCGCGTCATCCGTCCGGTACTCTACGTAATAACCGCCGCCCAGCAAGCCTTCCCGCTTCAGCAGCGGCTCACGCTCTATCGTCTCCTGCGCGGACAGCATGCGCCGGCGCTCGCTATGCTTGACCCCGGCGAGGAAATCGTAGACGCGCAGGCCAATGCCGGTGCTGAACTTGCCGAACGTCCCGCCGCGGTGAATCGGCAGCAGCATCCATTCCGGAGTCGTCACATGGGGTCCGTTCTCATAGACGATGGCCCGTTCCTTGCCGACCTCGGCAACCGTGCTTATATCGAACTGCTTCAAGTACCGGAGCCCGCCATGGACCAGCTTCGTCGAACGGCTCGACGTTCCCGCCGCGAAATCCTGCATTTCGAACAAGGCCGTCGTCAGTCCGCGGGTCGCCGCATCGAGCGCAATGCCCGCTCCGGTGATTCCGCCGCCGATGACGATGACGTCCAGCGGCGTCCGGCCCATAGCATCCGCGATCTGTGTGCGATATGCAGAAGAAAATGTTGCAGTTGTCATAGGTGAACCTCCTCGTAGCCGTAACGTGAAATATAGGTTGTCTCGCCGATAGAAAAAACTGCAACAACACCACAGCCACAGACTGTAGTGCGATTGCAGTTCCCCCCGTTCTCCAACTGATTGATAGTATTAACTTGTACGCAATGATTCCAATATGAACGAGATATCCCATTTCCCCGGCGGATATCCCTAAATTCTGCGAATTTGCCCTGTGATGATCGCCGTGATATCCCCCGGTATCCCTGATCCCTAAGATGTCAGATGTCTTTGATATCCCCGCGACACCCGGCTTTTTATTTGAATGCTTTGGTCGCCGCAATGGCCGTCTTCCAGCCTCCATACAGCGCTTCCCGCCGCTCCTCCGGCAGCGCGGGCTGGAAGTCGCGCTCGACGCTCCAGAGCGAGTCGATCTCCTCCCGGCTCTCCCAGTAGCCGACCGCAAGCCCTGCGAGATAAGCGGCTCCCAACGCGGTCGTCTCGCTGACTTGCGGGCGTTCCACCGGCACGCCCAGCATATCGCTCTGGAACTGCATCAGGAAATTATTTTGCACCGCGCCCCCGTCCACGCGCAGCGTCGTCAATTCTATCGAAGAGTCCGCCTCCATCGCCTGAAGCACATCCAGCGTCTGATAAGCGAGAGACTCCAGCGTCGCCCGAATCAGATGCTCCTTCGACGTGCCGCGCGTCAAGCCGAAGACGGCGCCCTTCACTTCGCTGTCCCAATATGGCGTTCCCAGCCCGACGAAGGCCGGCACGACGTATACGCCATCGGTCGAGTCGACGCGGCTCGCATATTGCTCGCTGTCGGCGGCGTCTTTGAACATGCGGAGGCCATCGCGCAGCCACTGTATCGCCGAACCGGCCACGAATACGCTGCCCTCAAGAGCATATTCCACCTTGCCGTCAATCCCCCACGCAATCGTCGTCAGCAGTCCATGAGAGGATTGAACGGCCTGCTCGCCCGTATTCATAAGCATGAAGCACCCGGTTCCGTACGTGTTTTTGGCCATGCCGGGCTTGAAGCAAGCTTGCCCGAACAGGGCGGCCTGCTGGTCTCCGGCGATGCCGGCAATCGGAACCCGCTCGCCGAAGAAATGATAGTCGGCCGTCTGGCCGTAGATCTCGGAGGAGGAGCGCACCTCAGGCAGCATCTGCTTCGGAATATCCAGAATTTCCAGCAGCTCGTCGTCCCATTTCAGCTCATGGATGTTGTACATCAGCGTGCGGGACGCGTTACTGTAATCCGTCACGTGCGCTTCCCCGTCGGTCAGCTTCCAGATCAGCCAGGTATCGATGGTGCCGAACAGCAGCTCCCCGCGTTCCGCTCTCTCCCGGGCGCCCGGGACATGATCAAGGATCCATTTCACCTTCGTGCCGGAAAAATAAGAATCGATCAGCAGCCCGGTCTTGGAGCGGAACAGCTCACTATGCCCCGCCGCCTGAAGCTCGTCGCAGATCGCTTTCGTCTGCCGCGATTGCCATACAATCGCATGATAGATAGGGCGGCCTGACTCCTTATCCCAGACGACGGCCGTCTCGCGTTGATTCGTAATGCCGATGCCGGCGATCTGGCTGGGCTTCACGCCCGATTCAATGAGACAAGTCGCAATGACAGCGAGCACGGTTCCCCAAATCTCCTGCGCATTATGTTCGACCCACCCCGGTTCAGGGAAAATTTGCGTAAACTCTTTTTTGGCCATATGAATAATCTCGCCGGATCTGTTGAACAAAATCGCCCTGGAGCTGGTCGTCCCCTGATCAATCGATAAAATATACTTCTCCATCACCGATTCCTCCATTCCATATAATGAACTGCGCTGAAGCCTATAATCTCGCCTCGGCCGATACTTTGCCGTCTCGCCGGGAAGTGAGCAATGCAATGATCACGATGACGAGAACGATGCCGGATACGACCCAGACGAGGGTATCCGCTTGCCCGAGGAACACCGTTTTGTAGAAGAGTCCGCCCAATGCGCCCCCAATCATCGGGCCTGCAACAGGAACCCAGGCATATGCCCAATTGGAGCCGCCCTTGCCCGGAATGGGAAGCAGCATATGCATAATTCTCGGGCCGAGGTCGCGCGCGGGATTGATCGCGTACCCGGTCGTTCCGCCCAGCGACAAGCCGATGCTCACAATAAGAAAGCCGACAATGAACGGGCCGAGCCCGGCGGTAAGCTCATTGGCGCCAATCGCCAAAATGCCGAGAACGAGAATAAACGTCCCGATAATCTCGCTCATCAGATTTCCGAAAAGATGCGGCGCCGCCGGACCTGTCGCGAAGACGCCCAGCTTGGCGGCCGCGTCCTCCGTCAGCTTCCAATGCGGCAAATAATGCAAATACACGAGGGCCGCTCCCGCCATGGCGCCGAGAAGCTGCGCCGCGATATAGGCGGGCACATCCGCCCAAGGAAACGTGCCAATCAGAGCCATTCCTACCGTTAGCGCCGGATTCAGATGCGCCCCGCTGATCGGACCGACCGCATAGGCCGCCATCGCGACGGCCAGCCCCCAGCCCATCGCGATGACGATCCAGCCCGAATTCGCCGCATAGGACCGCTTCAAGGATACGCCCGCGCATACACCTCCTCCAAGCGCGATCAAAATCATCGTCCCAATCAGTTCCCCCCAAAATGCCGACATCCCAAGTCCCCCTTCATTTCTAGTCAATGAAAAGCATTATTCGACGGGAACGCAAAAAAGACCTACCTATCCATCCACGCGATAACTCTCCAAATGTAGAGAGCGATCAGCGCGTCTGCAAGTAGATCTCCATGTCTCCGCAACATCATTAACTTAGTTCACAGTTTATTCTATTTTGGAAACGGTGTCAAATGGTTTTTTTCACATTTTGGGCACATTTTTCGTCTGAGACCATGCTAGGCCCGGCTCAATTCGCCGCAATCAGAGCCACGCCCTCTTCGATCCGTTCCTCCGCCACTTTGGAAACATTCAATTTCATGATTTTCTCGGGGTAGCAGCTCTCCAGATAATGCTCCTTCACGCCAAATCGATGGCATTCTAATGACCAAGAGAGCCAGCCTGAAAATGGCTTCGAAGATCGGTTCCAGTCACTGTAAATTGAGCAGGGCCTATGCATTTGCGCATAGGCCTGCCTTCACGATATCAACGATTCCTTCCTTGCCTTCTCCACCGCCTCATCACGATTGCTTACATTCAGCTTCGCATAAATAGAAGGCATGTAATTCCGGACCGTGCGTTCCGACAGATGCAGCCGGGACGCAATGGCTTTATAACGAAGCCCTTGCATTAATCCCTTCATAATATCCAACTCCCGGCTTGTCAACGAGAACGGATTCTCGCCTGAAGTCATTTCTACAAGCTGAATAAATAAGATTACCGTTCCGTCCAGGAGATATATTCACTAACGCGCGGCCGATAAATATACGAGCCTTTATAGACATCAGCAGAGGTCTCTATTTCTACACCGTCCATATGAACTCTTGAACCGGCTTCAGCCTTCAGTGAGTCTGTTGCAACGTACCATTCATTTATTACGGGGCGAGATGTCCAACTAATTTTTGTTTCTTCCTTGGTAAGCTCAGGCGGATACGAAAGTGAAATCCCCAGACCTTTAAATGTATAGCTATACGATACAACTATTTGATCAGGATTACCAGGACCCATATAATGAGTACTTATTAATCCATCTTGTACTACCATTGTATTCTCTGTTATAGGGTAGAAATACGCCACCTCATTATATCCGCTTATTTTCCAGTTTATCCGAGAATCTGTGGATGACCTGGATATATTCCTAGTCCACGGATATGTGACCCCGAGCGGGAGTATTTTTTCCTTATTATTCTCTTTTTCTATAATATTATTAACATACTCTGCTGCAGCCACTTTATTCTTAACTTTTGTAGGGACTGTATAAACTTTGCTTCCATGTTCGTCTTTCCAGGTTATTAGTTCAAAGACTTCATCATTTACGTTGTACTCTGTTGTGTTAATTTTTTGAAGTGGTTTTTTTCGGTGGCCTCATCTGCTGCAAAACCTGCATTCGAGCTTCCTAGAAACAGAAGACAAGCCAAAACAACTACAAATACCTTTTTCACCTTTAAAACAGCCTCCCTAGATTATTTTATATATCAATTTTTAAATTGATACCATAAATACTATTTTTTTGAGTATTTTCAAGGTAGTTTTTTAGGGAATCTTTTTTAGGAAAGGTAATATCAAGTTCTTTTAACAAATTAACTACTAGGAAGGTTGTGAGTGTATCAGGCACAGGTGTGACACCATAAAGAGGAAAGGAGCCGTTCTCTAGTTGGATGGATTTTATATATCTAGAAACTTTATATTTTTCGATAATAAAAGGGTTGTTTTCAAATAGATTATTTAATTTTAAAGCAGTGTCGTACTTTTCAATGCTTTCTTGTTCCTCATTGTATAAAGCTAGTAGGTGATTTATAAATCGAGCATAATTTGAATAATTTTCTGGTTTATAATCATCTATGTATATATTATGTTCTATTTCTTTAGCCAAATATATTATACTTCCCAATGAAATAAAATCTTCATTCTCTTCTTTTTTTATATTTTGAAGTAAACTATTTAACCATTGCTTTATTTTTATTTGGAATACTATGACCAAATTGTCGGTAAATATCCGTCGCCATTTTTGTACTTAATAAATAATTTGTATCCTTCATATTTTTATCTTGACTAGTATATAATAGAAAGTAACCGTATTAGATTGCAAAGAATTAACAAACCTGATGATTTTCGATGCCTTCTTGCTACCTAATTTAATGGCTTCAACTGAATGAGTATATAACCATAAATCATACAGAGCTCCGTTATTTCCATCGTAAAATAATTGCTCGACATCAAAATTTTTCAATAAATCAGCATATGATTTGTCAAGTTCTTGACTACCAATTTTACTAATCGCCTGAGTAGTATAATAAAAATCATATAAATCGATTCTGAGTAAATCTGAATTTGCTTTACTGTTATTTCTTTGTTTATAGTTTGTAAAGAAGATAATTATTGCCAACGACAAAAAAAGAACCATAAAAAAATATGTTATCTTTTTTTTCATTATTACAGAACCTCTTAGTCCCAATTATATAGCATTTCACCTTTTTCTCCATATATGGTAATATTTGTTTGTAAACTCATGCCATGAGTATCCTCATCGTGTACAATAATGTAACTGAATTGATTTGGACTTGTGTCTTTAATGACTTCTTTTTTGCCAAATGTAACTACTATTCTTTTCATTTTTTCTTGGATACTTTTATCATTTACTTTGAGCATAACATAGGAGTATCCCCCGTCTGCGCCAAGCACCTCTACCGGCTTTTCCCTTCTTTTATGTGTGGTCAACGTTTTCGCATACTCGATTTTTCCGTTTCTGTTGAAAACACTATAGGAACCGATATAGATTTCCTTCTCATAAAAGATAAGAGCGGCAGGTTTATCCCGCTCATTTAACCGTTCCTCCGCCAGTACGGTGATTCCCTCTGTAGCTACAATATGTTCTATCTGTGATTTTGTTATCACTTCATATTTATCTCTTCCAAAATAATCAACAAGCGTAATAATAAGAAGGATTAACAAAATCAAAGCCAGACGGATCACTAACTTACGATTCATTTATTTAAATGACCTCCATTTCTCTACCGCCTTCACCTTACCATCATCAGGGAAAATTTTTAATAATTTTTCCTTTTTTTAATTAATTATTATATTTATTATTATTATTACAGTATGATGAAAAGAACGAATTGGCGATCACTTCAAAGAAAAAAGGAACAACAAAGATTCACCCAATTCGGATCAATCCATTTCAGGAAATGCCTGCACCGGATGTGAATCCTGTCACCCGGCGCAGCGTCCACTATCCCGATTGCCGCCGGAACTGGCTCTGCACCAAGCCGTGATAGAAGCCCTGCTGCCGCAGCAGCGACTCGTGGCTTCCCTGCTCGATGATGCGTCCGTCCTCCAGCACGAGGATGCAATCCGCCTGCTGAATCGTATTGAGGCGGTGCGCGATAACGATGCTCGTTCGCCCCTCCATCAGCCGGTACAGCGCGTCCTGTATCTTCATCTCCGTAATCGTGTCGATGCTGCTGGTCGCTTCGTCCAAGATGAGAATGGCCGGATCCGCCAGCACCGCCCGCGCGATCGACAGCAGCTGCTTCTGGCCCTGGCTGATGCCGCTGCCGTCCTGGCTCAGCTCCGTCTCGTACCCCTGCGGCAGCTTCCTGATAAATGAATGGGCGTTCGCCAGCCGCGCGGCCTGCTCGACCTCCTCGTCGGTGGCGTCCAATCGGCCATAGCGGATATTGTCGCGAATGGTGCCCTGGAACAGGAAGGAATCCTGCAGCACGAAGCCCATATGGCTGCGCAGATTTTTGCGGTCTATGTCGGACAGCTCGACGCCGTCGAGATAGATCTGGCCGCTGTCATAGTCATAGAAGCGGCTGAGCAGTTGGGTAATCGTCGTCTTGCCCGCTCCGGTCGGCCCGACCAGAGCAACTGTCTGGCCGGGCTCCGCCCGGAAGGAGACGTCCCTCAAGGTGCGCCCGTCCTTCTCGTAGGCGAACGAGACATCCACGAACTCGATCTCGCCGCGCACCCGCTCCAGCCGGATCGCATCCTGCTCATCCTGCCCCTCCTCGCGCTCCTCCAGCACTTCAAATACCCGCTCCGCCCCGGCAATCGCGGACAGGAAGGTATTGAACTGGTTCGCCAGATCGTTCAGCGGCCGGGTGAATTGCCGCGCGTACTCGGAGAAGGTCACGATGACCCCGATCGAGATGAGCCCATGGAGCGCCAACAGGCCGCCCGCTCCCGCGATGATGGCGAAGCTCATATTGTTCAGCACGTTCATCAGCTTCGGAATGAAGCCTGAATACGTCTGGGCCCAATACCCGGAAGCCTTCAACCGTTCGCTCTTCTCGGCGAACTCTTGAATGACCTTCTGCTCCTGCGAGAAGCTCTTCACGATCTTCTGCCCCGAGAACGTCTCCTCGATGAACCCGTTCATCTCCCCGAGATTGCGCTGCTGCTCCTTGAAAAACCGTCCGGTCCGCCGCGTAATCCATTTCATGCCGAGAAACATAAGCGGCACGATCGTCAACGTGATCAGCGTCAGCAGCGGGCTCAGCCACAGCATCAAGGTCAGCATGCCGACAAAGGTCAGAATGCTGGAGGACAGCTGAATGAACGAGCTGTTCAGCGTCTGGCTCACATTGTCGATATCGTTCGTAATCCGGCTCATCAGCTCGCCATGCTGCCGCTTCGTATAGAACTGCACCGGCAGCGTGTGGAGCTTCCCGAACAGGTCGGAGCGCATCGCATAGACCGCCTTCTGGGCGACGCCGATCATCCAGTAGTTCTGCAGGAAGAGCGCGGCCGAATACAGCAGGTACACGACGCCGAGCAGGACGAGGAGCAGCAGAAAGTTGCCGCCTTCCTGCGTCTTGATATGATAGTCGATCGCATACCCGACCAGGAAGGGACCGAGCAAGCCAAGCCCCGACGTCAGCAATACCATAAGGAAAATAAGGGCCAGCAGTCCTGTGTGGCCGGACATGTAACGCCATATGCGCAGCAGGGTGCCTGACCAGTCCTTGGCCCGCGGCTTCTTCTTCGAAGGATCGCCGGCTGCCGCTCTGCCTCCCGCCCGGTCCGCAGCGGCCATGCCGGGCTTCTCCGGCAGCTTCAGTCTCAGCATGGAACCCCCTCCCCTCGCTCGAACTGAGACTGCACGATGCGCCGATACAGCTCGCTGCGGCGCATCAGCTCGTCATGGCTTCCCTGATCCAAAATGCGTCCGTCATCGATGAGAATAACGGCATCCGCCTGGAGAGCGGTGCTGATTTTCTGCGTAATAATCAATGTCGTGCAAGGATAAGCCCCCAATGCCTCCAGCAGCCGCGCCTCGGTCTTCACATCCAGCGCGCTCGTGCTGTCATCCAGCAGGAGCAGCTTCGGCTTCCGTGTTAGCGCCCGGGCAATCGACAGCCGCTGCTTCTGTCCACCGGAGAGATTGATCCCCTTCTGCCCGAGCATCGTGTCATATTGGCGGGGAAGCTTCATAATCGTGTCATGAATCTGGGCGCGCTGTGCCGCCTCCATGACCTCGTCATCGGAGGCATCCTGCTTGCCCCAGCGGATATTGTCCTTCACCGTGCCGCTGAACAGCATGACCTCCTGCGGCACATAACCGATGTGGCGGCGGAGTTGCTCCATCGTCATGCGGCGGACGTCCATTCCGTCCAGCAGGACGCGTCCCTCGCTGACATCGTACAGCCGGGGAATCAGCTGGAACAGGGATGATTTCCCGGAGCCGGTCGCTCCCATGATCGCTATCGTCTCGCCCGAGCGTACCGTGAACGACACGTCCTGCAGCACAGGTGCCTCGGTGTCCGGATAGCGGAAAGTGACGTTCTGGAATTCCACGCGGCCTTCGCTTACCGCCGCATCCGGATCGGCATCGGCCGCATCCGTCACGTCGACCTCGCTCTGCAGCACATCGGCTATCCGCTGGGCGGACGCTTTGGCGCGCGACAGATTCATCATAATCATGGAGACCATCGACAGCGCTCCCGTAATCCGCGTCGTATAATTGACGATGGCCACGACTTCGCCGAGGTCAGTGCTGCCGCTCTGCACGCCCAGCCCGCCATACCACAGCACGAACAGGATGCTTCCGTTCATCAGCAGCAGGAGGATCGGAACCGTAAACTCAATCAGGCGCAGCGCGGCGACCGTCCGATCCATCAGCCGCCCGTTCGCCTCCTCGAACCGTTCGACTTCATGCTTGTCGCGAACGAACGCCTTGATGAGCCGCATGCCGAACAGGTTCTCGCGCAGCACCCCATTCACCCGGTCCAGGCGATCCTGCACCGAGCGGAACAGGAGGAACGCCTTATTCATCAGCCAGACGAGCAAGATGAACAGCACCGGCGTGACGACGGCCAGAATCAGCGCCAGCCTGAAGTTGACCAGAAGCGCCATCACGAGGCCGCCAATCATCATTAGCGGCGCCCTCATCATGATGCGCAATCCCATGAACACGACATTCTGCATCGTCGTCACGTCCGACGTCACCCGCGTAATCAGCGTCGCCGTCGGGAAGCGGCTGAAATTGGAAAACGAGAAGGACTGAATTTTCTCGAACAGGTGCTTCCGGATATCATAGCCGAAGTTCTGGCTGACATGCGCCGCATAGTACGAGTTGACGATGCCGCATACGAAGCCGAACAACGCCAAGCCGACCATCAGTCCTCCCCACTTCATAACCGCGGGAAGATGATGGGCGACAATCCCTTCATTAATAATTCGAGCCATGAGCAGCGGGAGCCACAGATCCACGATCAGCTCCACCAGCATGAGCGCAAGCGCGAAGCTCATCGGCCCCCGATAGGGCCGCAGAAATGATAGTATTTTTCTCATTTACACTCTCCTTCCCAAGCCGGGACGGAATCGCCATGCTGTGCGAAGCAGTCCTGAGGCGGTTCCTGTACCCCGCCTGCGGCAAGCGCTTCCATCCCGACAGTTGACAAGCCCTCGCCTAGGCCTGCCATTGCCTTCCGTATCATATGAAGCCGCCATGCGGGCGCGGAACGATGCCCGTATGCCGCACAACCGTATGCTGGCTCGTTATCGTACACTCATTCTAGCATAGATTGGGAATTGCGCTCGACAATATGTGAAGGTTTGCATAAGATTGGGTTATTTTTTCTTGATGCAGCAGGAGGATTGGACAACAACGAATGATGACACGTATTTCCCTTCGAACCAGCCGCATCGGGCGCCGGGCCGCCCTGGTCTCGCCTTGACGGCGCTCACGCTCGGCGAGGCGGTATACGGCTTCCTGCCGACGTGGCAATGGATGATGACGGCGGTTCCCGTGGCTGTTCCTCCCGCCGGGAGAGGCCGGGCTTTTGCTGGGCCGGCAGCCGCTCCGTTTTCCAATTTCACTTTTTCTTCGCCTGATAGAGCAGGATTGCCGAACCCAACTTTTCCAAGCCGCCTCCCGATGCGGTCTACCCCCCACACTCTTCTCTCTTCTCTAGCATACTACTGTGACAGGATACAAGAAGACAGGCTGTCTCTCGATAACGGAATGATGGAAAGCGGCAGCCTCGCCGTCCCGCCACGCATATGCAGAAGGAGAGGATAAGATTGAAGCGAAAATCGATTCGGCAGCTGTTGAACGGCTACAAGAACAAGCGATTTTCTCCCGTAGAAGTCACCCGCGAATATTTAAGAGAAATGAAACATTGCGATCCGGCATATAACGCCTTTATTACGGTTACGAAGGAACGCGCGCTGAAGAAGGCGAAGCGGCTGGAGAAGAAATGGAACCGCGGCAAGAATCCGGGGCTGCTGTTCGGGATTCCGCTGTCTTATAAGGACAATCTGGCCACCAAGGGCGTCCGGACGACGAACGGTTCCGAGATCTACCGCAATTTCGTTCCCGAACGGACCGCTTCCGTCATCCGCAGGGCGAATAAGGAGAAGGCGATCATGCTGGGCAAAAACAATATGCATGAATTCGCGCTCGGCATCACGTCCAATAATCCGCACTATGGGCCGGTCCGTAACCCATGGAACATCGAATATTCTCCCGGAGGGTCGAGCGGCGGCTCCGCAGCGGCGGTGGCCGCCAATCTGTCCGTGGCCTCCATCGGAACGGATACCGGGGGCTCCGTGCGGATTCCGGCCGCTTCCTGCGGCATTGCCGGGCTGAAGCCGACCTATGAGACCCTTTCGACATCCGGCGTCGATTTCGTCTCGTGGACGATGGATCATGTCGGCCCGCTTGCCGCCAACATGGAGGACCTCGCGATCATGATGGACGCGCTTACCGGGAGCAAAAACTACTCCCGCCATCTGATCGACACTATTCGCGGCATGCGCATTGGCGTCCCGGTGAATTTTTTCAATGAGCATATTGAGGAGGAAACGCTGAGGCTGTATCAGGAAGCCCTGGCGGTTCTTGAGAGGCTCGGCGCCGTGAGCGTCGAGGTCGATACCTCGTTCCTGTACGGTTATCAGGAATATGGGCTGATCATTGCCGCAGCCGAAGCCGGATATGTCCACCGCCACGATATCGCCTGCTGTCTGGCGGAGATGGGGGCCGACGTGCGCGCGATATTGGAGGCGTCGCTCGATATTACGTCCCTCCAGTACCTTACCGCGCTTCAGAAGAAAGAAGAATACACTCAGGCCTTCAAGCGGATTTTCAAGCAGGTCGACGTGCTCGCCACGCCGACGCTCCCGATCCCTCCGCGCCGCATCGGGGTCGAATCCGTCACGTTCGGCTCCTATACCGAGAGCATCTTCGACGCGATGACCCGCTACACGGAGATTTTCAATATGACCGGCATGCCGGCCCTTACCCTGCCTTGCGGCATTACGAAGCAGGAGCAGCTTCCGGTCGGACTGCAGCTCATCGCCGATCATCGCCGGGAGGCGCTCCTGATTCGGACCGGTTATACGTATGAGCAGAGCGAGCTGGGCGGCTTTTATGGCAAGCGGGATCAGATCATCTCCGGAACTTGCGGTGCCTGAACGCAGCTCCCCCATATGCGACAAATCCCCGGCCCAACGATGGACCGGGGATAAATGATTGTGCGGTGGCGGGTTAGCGGCGGATCAGCAGCCGATAGCAGCCGGCTGCCCCAAGCCCGCAGCAGGCGATGACGACGCCCATCGGCACGGCCGTATCGCTGCCGGCAATCCCGACGAGCGGCGCCGCCGCCGAGCCCGCGATGAAGGGCAGCAAGCCGAGCATGGCCGAGGCGCTCCCGGCCGTCTTGCCCTGGTTCTGCATCGCAAGGGAGAAGCCGGCGGTATTGACGACCCCCGTGCTGGATACCGACACGAAGAGCGGAAGCAGAACCGACCAGAGCGGCCCGTTCAGCAGAATCGAGGCCAGGAGCGCGAGGCTCCCGCCGCAGGACAGGATCAGCCCTGCGATGAACAGCCGCATTTCGCCATGGCGCGCAGCCAGCCGTCCCGTAATCTGGGTCGCCAAAATAAGACCGAACCCGTTGAGCGCGAAGAACAGGCTGAACGCCTGGGGCGATGCGCCATAAATATTTTGCAGGACGAAAGGAGAGCCGGAGATATAGCTGAACATGGCGGCAGAGACCAGCCCTTGCGTGCAGGCATAGCCCATAAATTCCTTATCCTTCACCAGTCCCCCGAAAGTGGACAAGGTCGTCCGGACGCCGCCGGACGAGCGCCGCTCCGGCGGGTGCGTCTCCGCCAGCCCGAAGTAAGCCGCAGCGATCATCAGCAGCCCCAATGCGCCCAGCACGGTAAATACGCCGTGCCATGACGTAAATTTGAGCAGCTGGCTGCCAATGATCGGAGCGGCGATCGGCGCCAGCCCGTTAATAAGCATAAGCAGCGAGAAAAACTTCGTCAGCTCCGAGCCAGAGTACAGATCGCGCACCATCGCCCGCGCGATAACGATCCCGCCGGCGCCGGCCATTCCCTGCAGAAAGCGCAGGGCGATCAAGCCCCACATGGACGGAACAACGGCGCACAAGAAAGAGACGACGGCGTACACCGTCAGGGACGCCAACAGAGGGCCGCGGCGGCCCCGCGCGTCACTGAGCGGCCCCATGACCAGCTGCCCGAGCGCCAGACCAAGCAGGCACGCCGTCAGGCTGAGCTGAGTCAAGGAGGTGCTTGCCTGCAGATCGGCGGCGAGCATCGGCAGCGACGGCAAATACATATCAATCGACAACGGCCCGATCGCCGTCATCGAGCCGAGCACGAGCGCGATCGCGAGTCTCCGCTTGCGCGGGACGGCCGCCACGGAAGCATTCAGATTTGTTCCAGGATTCATGTATGACAACCTTTCTCTATAAAATTGCAATTGTAACAATTATAGTTACAACTTGTGAGGGAATCAAGACTTGAATATTTCATCTTTTGCCTATAGAATCCACTGGATTCCGGAGGGCGTCTGGCGGAGGAACGGCGATCCGCCGCTCCGGCGGGCACTGCAGCCGATCGTGACCGGCAGGAAGCCGGGCACTTCACGTCGAAAAAAAAGAAATCAAAAGAAATTGGATGGAGGGATGGCCACCTATGAAAACATTCCGGATTATCGAGGAACGGGTTCAGGACGATATCTACGCATCGCAAGCCGAGACCGCCGATACCGAGGCGATTATGTCCTTGCTGTACCGCACAGCCGCCTGGCTGAACAGCAAAGGCTCGACGCAATGGAATGAGCTGCTGCAGGGCGTCGATGTTCACGGGATGGCGGATTCCATCGCCAAGGGAGACGTCTTCGTCTTCAAGCGCGGCAGTGTTCCGGCGGCCGTCGTCATGCTGCTTCAGCAGCCGAGCGCCTGGGACCGGGAGCTATGGAGCAGCTTGGGCGACAAGGGCGAAGCGGGCCATGACGAGTCCATTTATTTGCACCGTCTGGCCATCGACCGCGCCCTCGCCGGCAGCCGGCTGGGACATGCGGTGCTCCGCTGGGTCGAGACCGGTATCCGCTTCCCGGGCAAGCGGCGGCTCCGCCTGGACTGCAAGGCGGGCGTTCCGGCCTTGAACGCCTTCTACCGGGCGGAGGGCTACACTTTTCAAGGCGAGATCCCGAGGGGCTACCTGCTGTTCGAGAAGGAGCTCCCTCTGCAATAATCTGCCAAACACCCGCTAAGGGTGTTTTTCTTTGCCCCGAGCACCGGTAGCCCACGTCACCAGTAGACCACGCTTTCTTTGGTTCTGCTCTAGTTTCCGATATGCCGCCTTGTTGGGTTGCCTGTTGTGATTGGTTGATTCGGTTGTTGAATGTAACTGTAGGTCGATTGTTCATGATTTGGTGCTTTGTTCGGCTATTTGATGTAACTGGTGGTTCGATTGCTCATGATATCGTGCTTTGTTCGGTTATTCGATGTGACTGGTGGTTCGATTGTTCATGATCTCGTGCTTTATCCGGTTATTCGATGTGACTGGTGGTTCGATTGCTCATGATATCGTGCTTACCCGGTTATTCGATGTAACTATCAAACTCGTTTTTCTTGTCCGGCGCTTCTGCAATCACCACGACCCTACGCTCTCTCACTGCTCGCCTTGCGCAAAGCTGCAAAAATGCAGCATTCTCATCTCGCGTCTACTTCGCTAAAAAAATTCCTGCAAAACTGCAGGATTTCGGACGCTTCGCCCCCAATCAGCGCCGTAACCGGCGAAAATGATGCACTTTTGCAGCAATACCAGCCAAATTCAGCTCATCTCGCGTAAATTGCTGCATTTACGCAGGATTTCCCGCCTCTCCTTATCATCCGTCAGGCGCTGCTTCCTCCACGCGCCTTCTCCATCCCAACCCCCCCAGCCCGGCATAAACAAATCCCCCGAGATGACAGGGTCTCGGGGGATTTCCGCATGGGGGCAGAACCGCAATCACGCAGCCCCTATAACCGCGACAAAAGCGCGGGCCGATCCAGATGATACAGGTTGCGGTAGCGCGGGTACCGCTCCAGCAGCTCCGCATGCGGCCCTCTCATCTCGATGCGGCCGTTCTCGATGAAGATGACTTCGTCCATCTGCTCCACGCCGACGAGATGATGCGTAATCCAGAGCAGCGACTTGCCCTGCAGCGCGCCGAACATCGTGGCCAGCAGGGCGCGCTCGGTCTGCGGATCGAGCCCGACGGTCGGCTCGTCGAGAATGACGACCGGCGTATCCTGCAGCAGGATGCGGGCTAAGGCGATCCGCTGCCGTTCTCCGCCCGAGAAGCGTCCGCCCGTCTCCAGCATCCGGGTGTCATAGCCGTCCGGCAGCGAGTCGACAAGCGTCTCCAGGCCGACCTGGCGGACGACCCAGCGGATGTCCTCGTCCGAGGCATCCGGGCGGCCCAGCCGGATATTGTTCGCCACCGTCGTGTCGAACAGATGCGGGCTTTGGTTCAAGACCGCAATCATCTCAGGGATATGTTCCCCATATGAAGCTGCCGGGATGCCGTTCAGCAAGACTTGGCCTTCATCCGGCGCCAAGGCCCCCTGCACCAGCTTCAACAGCGTCGATTTCCCCGCTCCGCTGCGGCCGATGACCGCGATCCGCCGTCCTTGCGGGATATCGAGCGACAAGCCGTCCAGCGTCCAGGCGGCCGTCTTGTCATAGCGGTAGCGGACCTGCTCCAGCCGGATATGCGCCTCACCGGACGCCAGGGCCGTCTGCAGCTCCGCTTCCGGCGCCGGACGAACGGGCTGCTCGGCGGCCGGCCCGTCCAGCTTCGCGAGCCGATCCAGTGAATCCTGGTACTGCGGCAGCTTCTCCACCGCCTCCGATACGGGGAGGAAGCCGTCCATTAGCGGGAATACGACCAGGGTGAACGCCGCGATTAAGGTGGCAGCGATGCGCCCGTCCGCATATTGGCCTCCTGACCAGCAGAGCATGAGCACCAGCACGGCCGCGACGACGCACTGTCCCAGCAGCATGCGAAGCCGGGCCCAGCCGTTCAGGCGGCGCTCCATGCGGGCGACGGATTGCTCGCCCTCTTCATATTCGGCCGTGAACCGGGAAGCGCGGCCGCTAATGACCCAGTCGCTCATCCCCATCACCGCATCGGTCAGCCGCTGGTACAGCACGTTCCGCTCCTGCTTGATGCGGGTCTGCCAGGTGCGGGTAATCAGCAGAGACACCCAGGGCAGCACCGCGATCAGCAAGAGCAGCAGCAAGCCGATGAAGAGCGCGAACGGCAGATCGAACCAGCCGAGCGCCGCGATGCAGGCGGCATAGGCGACGAGCGCCACCGCGCCCGGGAATACCGTGCGCAGGTAGACATTTTGCAGCTGCTCGATATCATCCGCCAGCGTGCTGAGCAGATCCCCCGTCCGGAAGCGGGAGCGGAGGAACAGCGCCTGCGGCTCCAGGATGCGGTACATCCGCTCGCGCATCTGGGACAAAATGCGCAGCACCGCATCATGGCCGACCAGACGTTCGACATAATGGACCACAGCCCGCCCGATCCCGAACGTCCGGACAAGCACGATAGGCACGTAGACGAGCAAAATATTTTCCGGGCGCAGAGCCGACTTCGAAATCAGATAGCCTGACGTGAAGGTCAAGGAGGAGGCGCACAGCACCGTCAGCACGCCCAGGGCGATAATGACGGCGAAGCGTCCGGCATAGCGCCGCATATACGGCATAATCCAGCCTTCGCGGTTCATAGCGTCTCCTCCCCTTCCATGCAAATCATGTCGTAGTAGGCCCCCCGCTTGGCCAGCAGCTGCTCATGGGTCCCCGTCTCCGCCACCTTGCCGTCCTGCAGGACAATAATCCAATCCATATCCGGCATCCAGTGCAGGCGGTGCGTGGCCAGGAAGACGAGCCGATCCCGGAACAGATCCAGCATCGTCGACTTCAGTTCATACTCGGTCTCGATATCCAGATGCGCCGTCGGCTCATCAAGCAGCATAACCGGCCGGCTGCTCAGAAATGCCCGCGCCAGCGCAACCCGCTGCTCCTGCCCGCCGCTGAGCGAACGGCCTCCATTGCCGATGCGCTCGTCCAGACCGTTCGGAAGCTGTTCCGCCAACCGGCTCAGCCCCGCGGCGGCCATCGCCCGCGCGACCTTGTCATCGGTCGCGTCCGGAGCATAGAAGCGGACGTTATCCGCCAGCGAGGAGCTGAAAATGTAAGGATGCTGAGGAATGTACGTCGTCTGCTTCCGCCAGTCCTCTCCGGTCAGCGATGCCCGTTCCTGTCCGTCCACCCGGATCGTTCCCGCTGTCGGATGCAGGAAGCCGCCGATAATATCGATCAGCGTCGACTTGCCGGCCCCGCTCGCGCCGATGATGCCAACCTTGCGGAAGCCTTGAATCTCCAGATGAATCCCCTGAAGCGAGGATGGGCCCTGCTCCTCATGCCGCATCCCGATGCCGGTCATTTGCAGCACGCTATCCTGCGTCCAGGCCGGCAATGCCTGCGAGGCAGGCGCCGGCTCGGACTGCGCTCCCGCGCGGATAATGGCCTGCATCGCCTCGCCTGCTTCCTTCCCGTCCAGCGTCGCGTGGTAATCGGCCCCGACCATGCGGACGGGAAGGAAATATTCCGGCGCCAAGATAAGGATCGTCAGCGCGGTAACGAGCATCATGTCCCCGTCCACGAGACGCAGCCCAAGGCTGACCGCCACGGATGCGACGGACAGCATCGTGAAGAAGTCCAGGGAGAAGGAGGACAAGAAGGCGACGCGGAGGGTCCGCATCGTGGCCGAGCGGTATCGGTCGCTCACCTTCGAGACCGTATCTCCGTGCGAGCGGCTGCGTCCGAGGAACTTGAGCGTCTCCAGGCCGCGGAGCGAATCCACGAAATGGTTCGACAGCTGCCGGTACGACGCCCACTGCTTCTCGGTCTGCTTGCGCGCGGCCAGCCCGACAAGAATAAGGAAAGCGATAAGAATCGGCATCGTCACTGCCAAGATCAGGGCGGCGACGATATCCTGGGTCGCAATGTACGCGAGGATAAGCACGGGCGTCACTGCGGTTCCGATCATGCGGGGCAGGAACAGCTCCATATATTTGCGGAATTTCCCGACCCCTTCGAGCACAAGCGTTACCGTCGTGCCCGTACCCTCTGTCCGGGTATGCCGCGGCCCGAGGCGGAACAGCGCCTCCAGCAGCTGGCTCCGCAGGCTGGCGCCGGTCTTCTCGGCGAATCGGTAAGCCACCTTCTGCTGCAGCAGTGCCGTCAACTGGCGCACGATAAAAGCAAGCAGGAACAGCCCGATCTTGCCGGCTTGTTCCTGCCATGCCGCCCCGGCGAACAGGGCGGAAATTGCTTCTGCCAGCCAGATGGCCAGCATAATAATAGATAGGGTGTGCACCAGGGCAATGGCGGTCAGACTGGCAAGAACCGGCTTGATCCCTTGGTAGCCGAACAGATTCTTGCCCATTAGTATTCGAGATGCTGCTTCTCGTTCACGCGCTTATGGAAGACGAAGTAGCTCCAAATCTGGTAACCGAGCACGAATGGCAGCAAGGTCACCGCTACGATCGTCATCACTTTGAGCGAATAAGCGCCCGAAGCCGCATTATGAATCGTCAGGTCGAATGCACTGTTGATGGAGCTGATCATCACCCGCGGGAACAAGCCGATAAAGACGGATGCGATCGAGAGCAAAATAATGCCTCCGGTCATGCCGAATGCCCAGCCGTCCTTCTTCTGCTTCATGAAGTATCCGGCGAGCAGGAAGACGATTAGACCAAGGACGGCGATGACAGCCAGGATGGCTCCGCGAACCTGGAACACGTCGGTCATGAAGTAGGTCATGACAGCGAACAAGACGAGCAGCGCGGCGAGCGGAATCATCAGCTTCCGGCCGAGACGGCGTGCGCGCGCCTGCAGATCCCCCTCCGTCCGCAGCGTCGTGAACATAAGGCCATGCACGAGACAGAGCACCGTAACGGTAATGCCGCCTACTAAGGTATAGAGATTCACCATGTCGAACAGGCCGGCTTTCATCTCCATCTGCTGATCGATTGGAAGGCCTTTAATCAGCCCGGCGAAGACGACGCCGAACAGGAACGGAGGCAGCAGGCTGCCGACGAAAATAGCCAGATCCCATGTTTTCTTCCAACGCTCGCTGTCCACCTTGCCCCGGAATTCGAAAGCGACGCCGCGCACGATAAGCGCAAGCAGCACCGCGACGAGCGGCACATAATAGCCGCTGAACAAAGTCGCGTACCAGTTCGGGAAGGCGGCGAACATCGCCCCGCCGGCGGTCAGAAGCCAGACTTCATTGGCATCCCAGAACGGGCCAATGGAGTTGATTAGCACCCGGCGCTCTCCATCAGTGCGAGCCAGGAATTGAGTCGACATGCCAACCCCGAAGTCGAAGCCCTCGAGGAAAAAGAAGCCGACGAACAACACAGCGACAAGAACGAACCATAATTCATTGAGTGAGAGCATGACGTTCCTCCTTATCGAATGGATCGTGAGACACGCGGACAGTAACATCCTCGTTCGGTCCTTTTTTGATTACGCGTACGAACAGGTAGACCATCACGATAGCTAACACCGTGTAAATGGCAGAGAAGGCAATCAGGGAGAACAGCACCGAGCCTCCCGATACGCTAGGCGAGATACTGTCTTCCGTCGTCATCAGCCCGAATACAGTCCACGGCTGGCGCCCGATCTCGGTCATAATCCAGCCCGCCGTATTGGCAATGAACGGCAGCGAGATGGCATACAGCATGAAGCGCATGAACCATGTGTTCTTCCGATCCAGCTTCTTGCGCGCCATCAAGTAGACACCGTACAAGCCAAGCACAATCATCAGCGAGCCGGCAGCGACCATGATGCGGAAGCTCCAGAAGGTCGTGCGCACCGGCGGAATATAATCGCCAGGTCCGTATGTTTGTTCGTATTCTGCCTGCAGCTCCTTCATCCCCTTGACGTCTCCGGAGAATTTGCTGTAGGACAGGAAGCTAAGCAAGTATGGAATCTTCACTTCCATCTTGTTCTCTTGCTTGTCCGGATCAATCGACGCGATAACCGTCCATGGCGCCGGGTCCTCACTGCGTTCCCACAGGCTCTCGGCCGCAGCCATCTTCATCGGCTGTGTATGCACCAAGTACTGCGCTTGCTGGTGGCCGAAGATCGCGACCAGGAACGACGAGATCAAGGCGACCACGATACCCAGCTTGAAGGATTTTTTGAAAAACTCAAAGTCTTGGCGACGCAGCATCTTATACGCACTGACACCCGTAATGAGGAAGGCGCCTGTCGCAAATGCGCCCAGCACCGTATGCGGGAATTCCACCAGCAACTGGCCGTTCGTAATCAGCGCGAAGAAATCATTCATCTCGGCCCGGCCATTGTTGATAGCGAAGCCGACCGGACGCTGCATGAACGAGTTGGCCGCGAGAATCCAGAAAGCGGACATCGTCGTTCCGATTGCCACAAGCCAGATGCACAGCAAATGCACCTTCTTGCTCAGCCGCTCCCAACCGAAGATCCAGAGCCCGATGAACGTAGACTCCATGAAAAAGGCAAGCAGCGCCTCGATGGCAAGCGGGGCGCCAAACACGTCTCCGACGAAGCGGGAGTAGTTGGACCAGTTCATGCCGAACTGGAATTCCTGAATGATACCGGTCACGACGCCGACGGCGAAGTTGATAAGGAACAATTTACCCCAGAACTTGGCCATTTTCTTATACTCTTCATTGCCCTTGGCGACGTACATTGTCTCCATAATGGCAATCAGCAGCGCCAGCCCGATGGATACCGGGACGAAGAAGAAGTGAAAAATCGTCGTCGACGCAAACTGGATGCGTGATAAGATTAGCGTATCCATTTTTTCGTTCCACCTTTCTTTATTATGGGGAGTTCAAAAAAGGGTGCCTCTTGGAACACTATGTAACTCAGAAGCTAACTTTTTGAACATCCTCTTTCGAGGCCCTGCCAGCACGGTTCGGGCAGCCGTCTTCGCCCTATGCGCCTGGCATAAGCCGTTGACTGCGTTACGAGGAACAGCCTGATCAATGACAAACGTTACAGGACTCAGTGTTATTTTGTCAGATGACAGGCAGGGCTAATGTGACTTTAATCACATCTTATCAGAATAGAGTGAGCAAATTGCGAACTTTGTGCCATTGTTCACAAAAGCTTAAAAATTAAACTTGAGCTGGAAGAGAAAAGGCATAGCATTACCGCAAAAGGAAGCGGTTGAGATCTACTTTTTCTTTATGTTTTTCCATAAAATACTATCAAGAATTGTGCAAAAAGAGGCCTTGAGAGCCAAAGCTACATCAAGGAATCAAGTTGATCAGTAATAAGAACACAAAATAGCCGTGAGGGATCACGGCCAAGTCACGTCAAAAATATAAAATTTTTATTCCAACGACCTAACTTACTTTAGAAAGTTCCACGGTCAAAATAAACATGAACGCAAAAAGGATCAACATCCAAATCGCGACATTCAAATTTTTTCTAATCTCGAACATACCAATAATCCAAAGCATGGCGGTGATCGAAACCATAGCCCGGAAATGCGAACTAGGCGTATTTGTGATAATCCCTTCTATGGCAGGCAAAAGAACGATTGTGTGTAAAAAAACCGACCACCCCCGAAAACGATCCTGCATCCCGGGAGTGGACGGTTATCATCCGATTCAGTTAATGATTCTTCTTCCCTACCGTCACAATGGTATCCGCCTTAATTGCATTCGCCCGCTGATCCTTGTTGTACAGCCAGTAGGAGGGCGTGTCCGTCGCGTGTTGAATCCGCAGGCGGAATTCCTTCTTCGGCAGCCGATCCCATTCGATAATGAGCCTATTGCCGTCGACGGTGACATGCTCCGGAGAGACGGGCGTCTCCCCCTCTTCGGTTATGATATGGAGGCTGCCGGGAAGCTTGGCGGAGGACTCGTCGATTCGCTTCTGGAACGAGATGACTGCCTTGTCATGCCGCGGGCGGGCCACGGTGACCGGAACGGGCGCTTCCTCGTACATATATTTGCCGAGATGATATTCATAGGCCGTCCAAGTACGGAACCCCATCTGCGCCGCCTCGCGGCCGAACGAGTCGTACCAAGCGCGGTCCTTCACCATGGCCAGCGACGACCCGATGTCGGCCTGGACGCCAAGCGGAATCGTCGGATGAACGGAGCGAATCTGATCGACGAAGCTCTGATAGCTGCGGATATACTGCGGCGGAAGCGCGTCCTGGGGCTTAATCCAGTCGGGCCAGTGCGTCTGCAGGATATGCAGATCCGGCCGGACCGCCGCTATCATCTCTGCGGCATCGAGGCCCTGCATCTCGCGCAGCGCCTCCACCGAATCCGGGCCCGCGTCGATCGCGAGCGACCAAGTCGCGACGAGAATATCCTTTCTTGCGTCCCGGACCCCGCCTTTTCCGTTCATCAGTTCATCGAGAAAGCGGTTGACGGCCTCGACCCGGAACTCGATCCAATCCTCATACAGCTCGACATTCGTCAGATAGAAGTCGGGATCATCCGGATCGGTGAAATTCGGAATGCGGTCATATCCGTACTGTTCGCGGAAGGCCGCTTGGGCCAGCGGGCCGACATCGCCGTATACGCCGCGATCGATGCCGTCCCACTCCGGGAAGTATGGCTCCGCGACTTCAATGCCGTCGAACGGGATATCCCGGACCAGGCTCGCCAGCTTTTCCTTCTTCCACTGCACATAAGCTTCGCTGTGCGGGGAGAAGCGGTAGTACCCGTCATTGGCCGGGGTCAACAGCTCCATCTGCCAGCTCGGCCAATCGCCCGGGAAGCCTTCGACCGAGTAAGATCCGTTGCCGAGGACCAGCGCCCAGACGAACAGCCCTCTCTCCTGAAAAGCCTCGACAAGCTCGCGGTTAACATGATTCTCATTCACGACGAAATACCGGACGGACTTGTACCCGTTCTGCACAATCTCGTCGGCGATGCTCGCCGCAGAGCGCTCTTGATAATAACGGAACCCCGGATCCACCTGAATGGTCGGCCCCGCCAAGGCCGAAGCCTTGCCTAACCCAAGGGCCGCTCCTGAACCCTGTTCACCTTGCCCGGCGGCTTGCCCGCTTCCGGCAGGCAGCAGCCAGAAGAGGACGGATAGTGCCAGCAGGCGGATTCCCGCTTGGCGGGACGAGCGGCGCCGGCGGAACATGAACATATTGAACACCTCCTATAACGGATCTAAAGCTGCTCCAAGCTGCTCCCTCCACAGCACCTATGACAGTTCGACCCACTCATTAGGCCGCCGGGCTGCCAGCAAGCCATACTCGATGATGGTGATGACGGAGATGGTCTGGGCGGAAGGAACCGGGACCTGCCCCGTCTCGAAGAAGGCAACCAGCTCCTGAATAAACAGCTGGAAAAAATCCGATTCCGGCTTCAGGATCCGGCAGCTCCCCGAATCGTAGGCAACCGCGGTCGTGAACGGACAATCGCTGCCCAGATGATGCATCGTCGCCTGCCGGCCATCCTTGAATTCGATCAGGAGCGCAGGCGCGATCTGGGTCCCGACGAACATGACGCGCTTCGCTTCCGTTCCCATCAGCGAGACGATCGGTTCGATCTGATGGATGGAATAATTCTCGAACGCGCCGGGACCCCAGGTGCAGATCGTCTCGATTCCGGAGCGCTCGGCTTCGCGGTATTCCGCCGCGAACCGCAAGGCCGACGAGGAGTACATCGGCGTGCCGTACTGTTCAGCCCGCTCGAACAGGCGGAGCGCAGCAGCGCGGTCCGGAGCGAAGGTCTTGTCGATGTAGGTCGGCTTTCCCGATGCCAGCGGCAGCTCGGCGAGCGCTTCATGATGCTCGGGGTTGTCAGGCGACAGCACGATGAGATAATCGCTCTCCGCCACGACCTCTTCCACCGTATGGCGCAAGGCGATCCCATGCTTCCGGCACCATGCCGCGTTGGTCAACCCGCGTTCGGCATCCTTCATCCCGTAAGCATATGCGACTTCCATCGTTCCGCCGGAAGCGGCTCGAATCCAGTCCGGGTACTTGTTGGCATGCCATTCGTCCAAATAATAATCGATGAACCCGATCTTCTTCATGCCCGCGCTCCCTCTTTCGCGAATGAAATCTCTCGCCCTTGCTCCGAAGAATCATAGATGGCCTGAATCATTTTGGCCGTCAGGATGACCGTATCGATATGGGACGGCAGCCGCTCGCCCGACTTGACGCAGGCGAGGAAGCTGTTGATCTCGTTCCGGAAATGATCGGTCTTCGTGAATTTCGGGGTGCTCTCCAGCAGGGCGCCATGCTTGGCGCTGTAGATCGTGAACTCGGCGCCGTACTGCAACCGGATGCCCGCCTTGTCGCCCAGGAAATCGATATACATCTCGTCGACCCCGATATTTTGCGCCCAAGCGCCGTTGACCGTAATCGAAGGCCCCGCCGTGCGAATCATGGCGGTGACGAAATCGTCGACATCGTAGGTCCCCTCATAATTGGGCGGCCCCGCCCACATGTTGAGGTAGGAGTAATTTTTCATATCCTTGCCCAGCTTGCAATACGTCTGTCCCGTCACCGTCTGCGGCTCCGGATCGCCTGCGCAGTACATGACGATGTCGAGAAAATGCACGCCCCAGTCAATCAGCGCGCCCCCGCCGGCGACAGCCTTGGTCGTGAAGTCGCCCCCCAGTCCGGGAATCGAGCGCTGCGCGCGGAAGCTGACGTATACGTGGTAGAGATCGCCCAGCTCTCCGTCCTCGATCATCTTCTTAATAATATTTACTCCCGTATTAAACCGATTCACGACGCCGATGTTCAGCGTCATCCCGGTCTCATGCTGCACCTTCTGCATCTCCAGCGCTTCCTCGTACGTGCGGGCGGCCGGCTTCTCGCAGAGCACATGCTTCCCCGCCCGCATGCAATCGATCGCGATCCGGGCGTGGCAATGATTCGGGGTGCATATGGAGACGGCTTCGACGTCCGGATCGTCCAGGATCGCGCGATAATCGTGTATCGCGATCCCGCAGCCGTATTTCTCGACCGCTTGCTCCGCCCGATCCTTGCGAATATCGCAGAAATATTTGATCTCGGCATCCGGATTGGCCACATACGCCGGAATGTGGGCGCTATTGGCAATCGTTCCGCAGCCGATAATCGCTACGATGGTTTTACTCATTTCGACATCCCTCCCATTATTTAAAGCCGGTTAAGGCCGAACCGGATTGCATGAAGTATTTCTGCCCGAAGAAATAGAGAAGAATCATCGGCACCGCCATAATCGTGGAAGCCGCCATCAGCTTCTCCCACTGGGCCCCGTGATCCTGCTGGAAGCTCTGCAAGCCGACCGTTATCGTCCATTTGGCCGAGTCATTCAAATAGATCAGCGGACCCATAAAATCAACATAGGACCAGACAAAGGAAAACAAGGCCACGGTGACCAAAGCAGGCTTCAGAATCGGCAGAATGATCTTCGCGTAGATGCGGAGCTCGGAAGCCCCGTCAATTTTCGCCGCCTCGGACAGCTCCGCCGGCACCCCCATCAGGAACTGGCGCAGCAGGAAGATGAAGAACGGCGCCCCGAAGAACGCTCCGATCGTAAGCGGCAGAATCGTATTTACCCAGCCCAGCTTCGTAAAAATGATATACTGCGGAATCATCTGCACCTGCGCCGGCAGAATCATCGTGGCGACCACGATCGAGAAAATGATGTTTCGCCCGCGCCACGGGATCCGGGATATCGAATAAGCCACCAGCGGAGCCGAGAACAATTGCCCGATAATATTGAGGGCGCAGATAAGGAACGTATTCATCATATAGCGGGTGAACGGAATGCCCTCAAGCGCCGCTTTATAATTCGACCATTGAAAGGTCTCAGGCAAAATGCGCGGAGGCAGCCGGAAGATCTCGTCCGGCGTCTTCAACGAGGTCATCACCAGCCACAAAAACGGAAACAGAAAGAGGATGGAGAACAGAACAAGCACGGCATGGGGCAAAATATGCTTCCGCAACCGGATCGCCATCTTAATCACCTCCGTAATAGACCCAGCGGCCCGATGTCTTCAAGAGCACGAATGTAATCAGCAATACGATCAGGAATAAAATCCAGGCCAGCGCCGAAGCGTAGCCCATCTTCAAATAAACGAACGCTTCCTGATACAGATTGACTGCGTAAAATAACAAGGACTGATCCGGTCCGCCCAGCGATTTGCCTCCGTCCACCTTCCCCCCGGCCAAAATGTAGGACTCCGTAAAGATCTGGAATGCGCCAATCAGGCCCATGATGAGCTGGAACAAAATAATCGGCGACAGGGCCGGAACGGTAATTCTCCAAAAGCGGTGCCACCAGTTGGCGCCGTCCACTTGCGCCGCCTCATAATATTGCTTCGGCACGCCCTGCAGGGCTGCCAGGAAAATCAAGGCACCCGCCCCGGAGCCCCATAAGCTCATCAGAATCAGCGACGGCTTCGTATACCGCGGATCGAGCAGCCAGGCGGGATCAGGGAGCCCGAGCGCGCGCAGCGCCATATTGATCAGGCCGAAGTCCGGGTTGAGCATCCACGTCCACAGCAGCGCGCTGGCGACGATCGGAATGACCGACGGCAAATAAAATATCGTCCGGTAGTAGTTGATGCCTTTCACTTTCGTGTTCAGCAGCAGCGCGATCAGCAGGGAGCATGTTAACGTAATCGGCACGGATATAAACGCCATGAAAAACGTGTTGCCCAGCGACTTGTAGAAGCCGCTGTCGGCGATGATCTGCTTGTAGTTGTCCAGACCGACCCATCTCGGGGGGCTGAACAGATCATAGTCCGTCAGACTGAAATAAAGGGATCCGAAGAACGGGTATACGGTAAACACGAGAAAACCGATAATCCAGGGGGAAGCGAATGCCAGGCCAAGATAGACATAATGACGCTCCTTCTTCGACCAACCGGCTCTCCTCCCCTGTCGCATCTCGGGCGTGGAGACTCTCATCTTCGCGGCTCTCCTTTCGTCAGCATGTCTCGTCAGGCCAATGCCGGCTCCGATCCGAAGCGATCCCTGGCTATTGCCGCAGCGGACCGGAGCCATGCGCGAGCAGTTTATTTCACGAGCGGCTGAATCTTGTCCTTGACCTTCTTCAAGCCTTCCTCCAGGCTGATGCTGCCTCGCAGAATGGCATCATACTGAACGCCGAACTCGGTCATATATTCATTCGCGAAGGAAGTGGCAGGGAAGGACTTCAGGTTGCTGCTTGTCGAGTAATCCAGGAACTCCTTGAATCCCGGCACGTCATTGTAGAGCGGGTTCTTGAACGCGGATGTTCTCGTCGGGAGATTTCCGATTGCCGCCGTGAATTCCGCCATTTGCTCCGGCTCGGTCATCCACTTCAGGAACTTCCAGGAGGCATCCGGATGCTTCGCGCCCTTCGGAATGTAGAACACGCTCGTGGCGACATTTCCCGGATTCTTCATCTCCGGATGGTTCTCATCATACGGAATCGGGGCAATGCCGTAGTTCAGATCCGGCGCGAATTGCTTAATGAAGGTCGGCAGCCATTCGCCGTCGATCGTCATCGCATACTTGCCGGAGAAGAACGGGTTCTGGGCGGACATATATTGGCCAAGACCGGAAGAGAACCGATCCAGATTGTCGGAGCCGTATTGATCCCAGATGCTCTTGGATAGCTCAATGGCCGCTTTCACGCCCGGATGATCCGGCGTCACCTGCTTCGCTTCGGCATCGTAGAATGAACCGCTGTAGGCATAGGCGAAGGTGTACGCATCCATTCCCGGCCATAGTCCCAGACGCTGCAGGCGTCCCCCGTCCTCCACGATGCTCAGCGCCTTGATGTATTCCTTCAGCTCGCCGATCGTCGCCGGAGGGCCGTCGAAGCCCGCCTCGGCCAAGATGTCTTTGTTATAGAACAGCATCGACACATGCATCGCCATCGGAATGGCATAGGTCTTGCCCTCATACTGCGACGTGCTTAATGCCGCCGGAACGAAATCTTGCAGATCGACGCCATCCTTCGCAATATAATCATCCAACGGCATCATCGCGCCCCGCAGCCCCCAAGGCGCTACGTTCTGGCCGAATTGCGAGGCGATATCCGGAGGATTGCCGCCGGTAATCGCCGTAAGCTGCTTCTGATAATCGCTCTGAGACAGCCCCTTCACCTGGATGCCGGGATTGGCCGCATTCCACTTGGCGATCAGCTTCTCCATCGCTTCGCCTTCCGGCCCGGTCCATCCGTACCAGAAGCTGAGCTCTGCCGCGTCCGCGGAAGAACCGTTGTCTGTCCCGCCGGCTTCGCCCCCCTTATTCCGGGAGCTGCCGTCCGCATTTTGAGAATTGCCGCCAGAGCATCCGGATACAATCGAAATCATGAGAATGAGAGCAAGACACCACATCAACGATTTTCTTCTCATACTTCATCCCCCTGTAATGGTGAATCGAACAACCGTCTGCGACCCTGTTAGGCTAACAAGTACCCATATGGTAGCATGTAAACGCTTTATTTCATTTCACTTTTGGCTGTATAAGTGGGATTATCGTATGATTGTCATGATTTGACTGCAATGCTTGCTTGCGGAAATAGGTAGGGGAGATGCCCGTATATTTTTTGAAGATTCTGCAAAAATAGGAGAGCTCGTTAAAGCCCGTAGAGTAGCACACATCCGTAACGGACAGCTCCGGCCGCATCAGCATGCCGATGGCGTGAAAGATGCGAAGATCGGTGACGTAACGGTTGAACGTCTTGCCTGTCCATTCCTTGAACAGCCCGCAAAAGGTCGACCGCGACAGATTCGCGATCGAGCAAAGCGTGTCGAGCTTCAAATTTTCGCAGTAGTTCGTATGGATGTACTCGATCACCCCGGTCATAATATTTTTATATTTTTCCGATTTCTCAAATCCCGCATCGACCAGTTCCCGATTCACCTGCCGGACCAGGATGGACAGCAGCAGCAGCAGGTTCGCCTTCAACAGGATCTGAAAAAAGGGAGATCGCCTCTCGTACTCCGCCAGCATCTCCCTCATCAGATTTCGAACCCTGACCTCGATCACGTTCTCCAGCGTTATTTTGGACTGGATGTTTGTCTCCCTTCGCAAAAAATACTCTATATAGGCGACATCAAAAAAAGCATGATCTGCCGGCTTCTCTTCCAACCGTTCGTTGATAAAGGAGGGCATAAATTCACAGCCGTAGATTTCAAGCTCCTGCCCCGAAGGAATCTCCACGCTATGCAATGTGAACGGAGAGACGACAAAAATGTCTCCCGCCGCAATCGCGAACCGCTCGCCGCTCACCGTATGATGGAAGGCTCCTCGGGCGACATACCAGATCTGAAAATAGTCGTGGCAATGGGTCATTAAGCTCGGTTGGGCCGTCAATCGGTACATTTTGCAGGGCAAGCCCTCCAACATTTCCATCTTGGAATTAAAATAAATAATGCCGGAACGAGTCAATTCTTCAATATCTGCTATGTTCCATTGAAGCGCCATTGATATTCACTCCTTCGTATCCGCCTATGCGCTCTACCCTTCGAATACTTCTTCTCCTTGCAACTGTTTTCCTATGACTGTATTCAAAAATTTAAACATCTTGCTTCAAAAAGAGATTACAATAAAAGTAATAAAAAGGAGCAATGCCGTGATGGAGGAGTGGAGACGCCCATGAAGTCGAAAATTGTATACTTGGACGGCGTAAGAGGGTTGGCGGCTTGCATCGTGGTGATAAGCCACTTCTTTCAGGTCTTTCTTCCGTCTGTCTTTGAGGGCAAGCCGGAGATAGCGCATTTCGCCTTCGAAGCTGCCGCCGCGCAGACCCCAATCAATCTGCTGTTCAACGGCAACTTTTCCGTATGCCTGTTCTTCGTGCTGAGCGGATACGTCCTGAGTTACCGGTATTTTCAGACTGCTGACCGCCTGCATGTCTGCTCTTCCGCGGCTCGAAGATATTTCCGCTTGGCCGTGCCCGCCTTGCTGTCTGTGGTTGTGGCTTATTTGGCGATCCTCGCCGGGTTCGGATTCTATGATGACATTCAGGGAATCACCCTGTCCTCCATGCCCGATCCGTTCGCGGCGGATACCAGCGCATGGGTGATGATAAAGGAAAGCCTGTTCGATACCTTCTTCACCTATGGCTCGGAATACAACCCCGTGCTCTGGACGATGACATACGAGCTGTTCGGGTCCTTTTTGATCTTTGCATTCCTGCTGCTGCTCGGGAAGCGCAAGCTTCGGTTCGCCGTCTATGCGCTCCTGATCTGGCACTGGATCGACTCCTACTATTTGGGCTTCGTGCTGGGCATGCTATTGAGCGATCTCAAGCATAGCGGCCGGAATTGGCTGGCGGCCCTCAACCGCCCCTGGATCATCGCGGTATTCGTTATCGCTGGCATTTATCTGGGCTCGTACCCCTATTGGGCTCCGCAGGGAACCATTTATTCCATTCTCGTATGGGAAGCGCCCGGCTTCTCCTTCTTCGAGTTCTATCATGTCATCGGATCGTTCCTAATCCTGACGGCCCTCTTGAACCCCGGCCCGATGCAGACGTTGTTCAACCGCAAGCCGTTCGCCTATTTGGGCAAAATCTCGTTTTCGCTGTATCTCGTCCATTTTACGATCATTTGTTCCCTCGGCAGTTATATCTTCTTGCAGCTCCATTCCGCGCTGCCTTACGGGATGAGCGTCCTGCTGACGATGCTGATGACGCTGCCGGTCATATTCGCCGCAGCCCATCTCTTCGAGCGGTTCGTCGATGCCAAGACGCTGACCCTGCTCTCGCGATGGAGCGAGCAGTTGTTCGGCCCGGCGCGAAGGCGAAGCAGGGAGCGCGCCGTACAGAGGGAGAGAACGGCGGGGATGGATTGAGAAGTGTGAAATAAGGCTGCCTGGACGCAAGGTCCTAAGCAGCCTTATTGTATGTTACTCCTCTTCCTTCTCCTTGCCGTACGCCCCCATCACCGACTGGAGAAGCCCCGGGAACCTGGCCTCCAGCTCCTCCTTCCGCAGAGACATGAGCCGCTGAGTTCCGGATATGCGTGTCCGGGTTACCCCCGATTCCCGAAGAACCTTGAAGTGATGCGACATCGTCGACTTCGGGATATCTATCCCCATGTCGCCGCATCGGGTCTCCCCGTATTGGCCGATAAAACGGATCATCTCCAGGCGGATCGGATCGCTTAACGCGTACAGCACCGCCGTCAGTTGAATTTCTTCCGCAGGTGGATGATATAAGTTTCTCATGCTTCTATTATAAGCCTGGCATTGACATATTTCAATTGTTCGAATATTATCGAACTATCGAATATGAGGCATGCATGACTCTCTACCATCACGAAAGGGGTTTTCTCCATTGCAAATGAAATACTTGTTCGCCGCCATTATGTTCACCATTGGTATCGACATCTTTATCATGTCTCCTCTGCTTCCAACGCTCCGTATAGAATTTGGCATCGGGGCCGACACGTCCGGTTGGCTCATGTCCGCTTACTCGCTCGGTTATGCGGTTACAGCGCTGATCGCCGGACCGTTGACCGAACGAATGAACCGGAAAAAGGTGCTGATTGCCGGGCTTGCCGCTTTTGCGGTGTGCACGGCTCTGTGCGGTACCGCCCACGGGTTCAACACGATGTTCCTGTTTCGCTTTCTGGCCGGTGTTGCCGCCGCCATCACCACTCCGCAGGTATGGGCTTCGATTCCCCAGACGGTAGCAGGCCCGCTCGTGCTCAAGACGATGGGCTGGGCGACGGCCGGCCTGTCCCTGGCCCAGGTCCTGGGCATTCCGCTCGGCGGCTTGCTGGCGCATCAGAGCTGGCGGTTTCCGTTCTTCGCGGTCGGCTTGCTGACCCTGCCGGTGATCGCCTGGATTGCCGCGTCAATGCCTGCCATCCAGCCTGCCGGGACTGCCTCGAAACGGCTGTCGATCGTCGCCTCCTATCAACGGATTCTCGGAAAATCGGAGAGCCGGTACGCGTTTATGGCCCATTTCTTTTATTTCTTCGGTACATTCGGCTCCTTCACCTTTATCGGAAATTGGATGGGCGATGAATTTGGCCTGGATGTCGCGCAAATCGGTGTTCTCATGATCGCATACGGAGCCGGAAACTTGGCGGGAGGCTTGTGCGGAAGCCGGATTACGGCTGTCTTGGGACCCAAGAGATCATGGACTGCGGCCGCACTGGCCATCGGCCTTCTGTTCGCGGCAGCGCCGATGATGCACGCCATTTGGGCTGTCCTTCCGCTGCTGCTTCTTTCGTCCTTTTGCGGGGGACTGGCGTTTCCGCTTATTATGAACACCCTGCAGTCGATAGACATACAGATGAGAGGCACCCTTTCTTCTCTCGCGAACTCGGTGATGTATATGGGTACTACGGCCGGGGCGGCCATAGCCGGCGGGCTGTATGTCCGGTTCGGCGGGTTCCGGAGCGTCGGTCTGATGGTATTGATCGCCATGTTAACGGCTCTCGTCCTCTTCTACCGAAGCGGCCTGTTCGGATCGGAAGCCTCCGTGCCCGCATCCGCCGCGGGTAAGGCAGCCGCCAACGACTGAGCGGTGGGTTAGCTATACATAGGAAGGGGGCCGTCGGCCCCCTTGTCCGTTGTCCTATTCCACCGCCGTGGTATGGAGTTCAACAAATCCTTCATATTTTACCTCTGCATACGTCTCTCCTGCCCCGAATATAGTTATCTAGGGAGATGTCCCATTCCACTTGTATAATAGGATGATACGGGCTGACTAACGGTTCTTCTGATGGTATCATTTGAAAATCTTATAAATTTTCAACCTTTTCTCATCATTTTTATTCTATGATGGAGGTTGTATGTTGATAGGAGCTAGGTCCAAGACCCGCCAAAGGTCTAGGATCACAACCGCACTCCAGTCCATTTCCAGTCCGTCCCTTTTCGGATACGATAAGAGTAACAACATTCAGAGAGAAGAAGTAGCCAGAGATGGTGAAGTTATAAATAAAGGGAGATGTTAGGAAACATGTATGATCGGGGTTACGGTAAACAGCCGAAGGAGAAGGTGCTCGTTCTCGCAGGATCGCTCGGCCACGGCCATCTGCAGGCGGCTCACGCGATTCGGGAAGCGGCCCGCACCTGGTGCCCGCAGGAAGCGGAAGTGCATGTCGTCGATTACTTGGAACAGGTGTCGCCGCATCTGCACACGGTCGGTTCATACTGCTTCGTGCAATGGTTGAAAATGTTCCCGAATATGTACGGCTTTCTGTTCGAGATGACACGCCGGGATCATCGCTTCTCCCAGCTGATTAAAAATGTTCCGCTGACGAGTCTGCGTCCGCTCATCAAGCTGATTCGCGAGCTGCAGCCGACGATTATCGTCAGCACGTTCCCGGCGGCCAGCGCGGCGGTATCCCGCCTGAAGGAGCGCGGAGCTGTGCAATGCGGCCTGGTGACAGTCATTACCGACCATACCGATCACAGCTTCTGGATTCACCCCCATACCGACCGCTATCTGGTCGGTTCGGAGGAGGCCCGGGCCAAGCTCGCCGGACAGGGCATTCCCGCCAGCCGGATCGAGGTGTCCGGCATCCCGGTTCGGCCGGAGTTCTACGGAACCTATGACAAAGTGGCGCTGCGCCGCCGCTACGGCCTGGATCCGGAGCGGATGACCGTGCTGCTGATGGGCGGCGGCTGCGGCCTGCTCGATCCCGATTTCTTCCGCGCCATGGAAGAAGCCGACTGGGCAGCCGGCATTCAGTTCATCGTCATCTGCGGCCGGAACGAGCGGCTGCGCCGACACCTTGAAGAATGGGCGGCCTCGTCCCCGCTTCATATCCGGGTCGAAGGCTACGTACAGCCGGTTCACGAATATATGGCGATGTCCGATCTGTTAATTACGAAGCCGGGCGGGGTGACGACGACCGAGGCGGTCGTCCAGCGGCTGCCGCTTCTGGTCTACAAGCCGCTGCCGGGCCAAGAGCAGGACAATATCCGCTATCTGGTCCGCAAGGGACTGGCCTGCCAAGCCGAGGATCCGGAGGATCTCGTGTCCCAGCTCTCATCCTTCGCTTCCCGTCCTGAAGCGCTGCAATGGATGAGCGTCCGTGCCCAGGCGGAACGCCAGCATACGCAAGCCCGGGTGCTGGAAGCGATTCTGCAGGTAGAGCGGCACCCGATCGTGCCGCGCAAGACGGCGAGACTCCGCTTTCGCCGCAATTACGTATAAACCAGCCGGTAAAAAACGGCCGTCAGGGCAGTGTGCCCTGGCGGTTTTTTGCATAGGTCAAGGCGGTTCAGAGCGGGCTAGTTGGAGGAGTTGGGACTAGGTTGGACCAGCTACTTCGGGTGTCTGATACGGTCTGCTGGTGTTCGTTGGTGTGGCGGATGTCTGCTTGTGCTGCTGGTGTTCGTTGGTGTGGCGGATGTCTGCTCGTGCTGCTGGTGTTCGCCGGAGTCTGCAGTACGCTGGGTATACACTGGTATGCGCATGTGCTTCCTCCCATATCCTCGCTTGCGATGCGTGCTATTCGTGTTTTCCCGCCAAAAATACTGCAAAATTACAGTTTTCTCATAGGAGCACCTCTGGATGCGAGGGAATCCTGCAAATGTGCAGCAATTTCGCACCAAAGTCGCTTGACTAGCGTTTATCGGCGTAAATTAATGTATTTTTGCAGGATTTTTCCTAAATTCACCCTATGCGCACCAAAAATGATGTAAAATAGCAGGAATTTCACAATCGAAAGAGAGCCGCCAGGGCTCCCTTTCATAAACTTGCCTCACTTCGCACCGCCTCGTATCTGACGGGCCAGCCGGTTCACCGTCTCATCCGGAATGTCGCGCTTCCCGTATCGGGCTTCGGTGTAGGCATCGCCCAGCTCGCTCTCGACGGAACCGGTGCAGACGCCAGCCAACCCGCTCTTGGCGGCTCTGGCGTATGCCTCGCCCGGCTCACTTCTGGCGGCTTCAATGTATCCATCGCTCAGCTCACTCTTGGCGGCTTTGGTGTGTGTCTTGCCCAACTCGCTCTCGCCGCCTTGACCGCCCCCCGCTCCCCGCTCCTCCCACTGGCGAAGATGCTCCATCGTCTCCTTCGGCGTGCGGCCCGGGTCAGGCTCATACCCTTGCCCGCTCGCCTGGCGCAGCCGCTCCCGGTACAGGAAGCGGACACGCTCGCGATTCGTCTTCAGGTCGTCATAGCGCTCCCGGCGCCAGCGGCGCGCGGTCTGCGCCCACGGCTTCATGACGCGGCGGCGAAGCTTCTCCCATTCGAACGTGGAGGATTGTTCGTCGACATAGTCGGCCGCCTCCGGCTCTGCTTCCCGCTTGCGCAAAAACCGCAGCAGCGCATCCCAGGCGCGCGGGAACAGCTTTTTCATCAGGAAACGCAGCAGGAACCACATTCCGGCCAGCGCCCCGACAGCCAAGGCGACCCAGAAGACGACGGTAATGACACGCTCCAGCAGCTTCCAGAACAAACTCGGCTCGGCGTTCGCATCGGCCCCGAATAGAGGCATCTGCGGTGCCGCCTGCGGCGGCGGCTCATCCACGGCGACCTGCTCGCTCCCTGAGAAGATCCATCCGAGCAGCATGCGCGTCCACTCCATCAGCGTGTCCATCGCCGACCCGAAAGTGAAGGCGACGATAAGCACCAGCGCAAGGAAGAACAGGATGAGATAGGACGCATTAAGACGCATCACCTGAGCCGGAACGGAGCCGCGGGCCTCCGCGCTGTAATTGGCCTTGTTCAGCTGCCCCCAGTTCATCTGCCAGAGCGTGCCGAAGACGAACAGCACGCCGACGGCGGCCAGATGCGGCTGCAGCGCATGCAGCTCCGGGCGGAAAAAAGAGAGCGCAAATACAAGAAAATACATGCCGAGCGCCGCCCAATTCCAATGCACGGTATCTCCGAACGCTGATCGGTTCGCCACAGCCGACGTCCCTCTTGCAAATACGATAAAGCCGGCCGCATACACCGCTATATTCGGCAGCTGAAGCGGCACTACGGCCGCCAGCATAGCGCTGCCGGCCACGAACAACAGCAGCAGCCAGAGGCGCAGCCGCTTGAAGCGGGCCGCAGTCTGGAGCGCCGTCCCCGCGGCCGCGCAGGCCGGCCATAGGCCGTACCACAGCAGCGGTCCGGCCTCAGCGGGCGCCGCATACACGCTGATCAGCAGCAGGACCGGGAACAGGATGAGATAATCAAGCAGCGCCCGCAGCAGCGAGATCCCAAAGCCTCGCCCCCGGTTCCAATGCCACCCCCGGCCGCTTTCCCGGTTGAGGCCGCGCTTTCGTTCCCGATTGTTCTCCCCATTCGGATCCCGGCTGCTTTCACGATGCCGATCCCCGCTCTGATTCTGGCTTCGTTCCCGCCCTTTTTCCCGGTTATTGAGCATGGCGCACCTCCTCATCCTCCGTCTCCGGCTTCGCGGCCAGCTTCGGCAGCACGAGCCATTCCACGGCGCTGCCGCGCATGCGCATACGGTTCGCGATCCCTTCCGCCTGGCGGGAAGGCGGCAGCGGCGTCACGATAATATAGTCCGTGTCCCCCGCCGGCTCCCACTGCGCAAGGAAGGTGTCGAATGTCATCGTCAGTTCCAGCTCCAGCTTCGCCATCCATTCGAACAGCCGGTGCAAATGCACCGTTCCCGCTCCGGGCGGAAAGGTCAGCACGGTCCCTCTAGTATGGCCGGGCAAGTTTCCGTTGCAGCTGACGCCCGTCTCCATCCCCTGCTTCACCGCCGCATGAGCGATGGAAGCCGCATAAGAGAGCGCCTTCTCGACCTGCTCCGGAATCGTCACCTTCGACCACATCCCGTCCGATGTCTCGAAGTTGACCAGAATCATCAGCTTGCGGTCGGCGGTATAGTCGAACTTGTGGACTTGAAGACTGTTCGTGCGGGCCGTCGCCTTCCAATGCACCGATTTGAGCGTATCGCCCGGGCGGTACGGCCGGACGCCAGATTTCCAGAACGGGTCCTCCAATATCCAGCGGCGTACAGGGATGTCCCCAATCCAGCTCTTCGTCGACAGCGGAAGCTGATCCAGAGGGATGAGGGCCGGGTACACGGTCAGCTCCAGCCCCAGCGGAATCCGGCGCACCGCATCGAACACGCCGAACGGATCGCCCGCCGTCATCGTGACGCTGTCCAGCCGGTAGATCCCCCGCTTGACGCATGTAATCTGATGACGCCGAATCACGCGGGTATACGGTTGCAGCGCGAACAGGCTCCGATGGTTCTGGGAGAGCTCCCCGACGTCCATCTCCAGATTCTGCTGCTTCCCGAAGCGAAGCGCGCTCGGCATCATCGACTCGAGCCGGACCCAGGGCAGCGGCAGCAGCTTGTCGTTGCCGATCGTTTCCGTCATCTCCACCGTCTCGCCAGCGAACAGCTTTTGCTTCGAAAATGTGCGGGTATAAGAGACCCGCCGCAGCGCCCAGCGTCTATACAGCATGCCCTGCGCTGCGAGCGCAAGGCCGAGGAACAAAATCAACCAGTGCAGCGGCATGAGCGTCACTCCGCCGCGCGGGCTTCTGCCGGAACCGGCACCTGGCTTACGATCTGGGCCAGGACGGAAGCGGCGAGCTCATCCCGTGATCCGGCCGCATGATGAAGCAGCAGTCGGTGCGCCAGCACCGGAGCGGCCATCGCCTTCACATCGTCCGGCGATACGTAATCCCGCCCGCGGATGACGGCATAGGCCTGTACGGCCCGAAGCAGCGCCTGGCTGGCCCGCGGGCTGGCTCCCAGGGCGATGTCCGGGTGGCTGCGCGTCCGCTCGACAATGCCGAGCACATATTCGAGGATGGCATCGTCCACATGGACCCGGGTATATCCGGCCCGGGCCGCCTTGATGTCCTCCCGCGTCGCGACCGGGGCAAGCTCCTGCATCGGATCCTCCGTGCGGAAGCGCGACAGGATGCGCAGTCCTTCCTCGAACGTCGGATAGCCAAGCTTCAGCTTCAGCATGAAGCGGTCCAACTGGGCCTCCGGCAGCGGGAAGGTGCCGAAGTTGTCGAGCGGGTTCTGTGTCGCCAGCACGATAAACGGCTCTTCGAGCTGCGTCGTGACGCCGTCGATGCTGACCTGGCGCTCTTCCATGCATTCCAGCAGGCTGGATTGGGTGCGCGGGGTCGCCCGGTTAATCTCGTCGGCGAGCAGCAGGTTCGTGAAGACCGGGCCCGGCCGGAATTCGAATTCGCCCCGCTTCTGGTTGTACACATTCATTCCGCTCAGATCGGTCGGCAGCAGATCGGGCGTGAATTGAATGCGCTTGAAGGTGCCGTCGATCGACTTGGCGATGGATTTGGCGAGCAGCGTCTTGCCGGTGCCCGGCACGTCCTCCAGCAGCACGTGGCCGCCGGTGAACAGAGCGACGAAGATGCGGTCCAGCGTATCGTCCTTGCCGACGATAACCTGCTGCACATTGCGTTTGATCGCTTGGGCGAGAGCATGAATACGGGATAAGTCCATAGATCGAAGCACCTCGTTTTCGTCGTGGTTACTGCTTCTATGTTACCCTTTTTTGGGAGGCACGGCTACGGTTAACCCTGAACTGGAGCGGCAAGGGCAAGCGAAAAGGGGATCTGAGGTTAAGGGAAATGGAAAGGGAGAAAGAGAAGGAATAGACCTGGCCATCCGTCGTTCAGTGGAGAGAATACGCCAAGAGGAACGCAGCCTCCCGGCCCCGTTCCTCCCGAAATCAAGTCGTCACATCGACATGCTCAATATTGCGGATGGTGAAGTAAGCGATCAGCCCGCCGGTAACCGCCAACGCCAGCGGAATGAAGATAATCGACCCCAGCGAGAACCCGTTGGTGCTGGAGGTGATAATCGCCATCATCAGAATCGAAGAGACGATGGTCGCCGAGACCGAATGCTTCCGCATCCCGAAGAATAGCGGGATCAGTCCCATGCCGCTGGCGGCGATCGCATTGATGAAGGCCTTCAAGCCTTGGGAGGCGAGCGCCGATAACGGCAGGCCCCCGGGCACCAGATCGAGCCACCGGTTCAGGAGATAATAGCCGCTTGTCACGAACAGGGTAGACAGGATGATGGCGCAGAACGTGAAGATGACAACAATCGCCAGCTTGGCCGCGATAAGCTTCTTACGGCTGATCGGGTACATGAACAGCACCGTAATCGACTTGCTCCGGAATTCCTCGATGACCAAGCGCGAGAGCAGCACCGCCGCGAACACAATGAAGGTCCCCCGCACGATCGTGACGCCGAAGTCGAATGCCTCAAGCAGGCTGGTAAAGGCAGGAGCGCCCTCCTCCGCCTTCTGCACGAAGCTGACGAACAGCATGAAGAGGAGGATGATGGCGCTGGCGATGACGGCTCCGCGGATGTAGCCGCCGATCTTATATTTTTTCATTTCCATCCTCATCAAGTTACGCATGGATGCCGCCTCCGTTCAATAAATTGAGGAAGTAGTCTTCCAGGGAGTGGTTTTTCTTATGAATCGATTCGATAATGACCTCGTTCATGATCAGCGTCTTCGCAATCTCGTTCTGCGGCAGATCCGTGTCATATACCCGTATGACCTGCTCGTTCATCAACCGAAGGTTCGTGAGGTTCATCTTGTTCTCCAGCACGAACACCGCATGCTGGCTGTTCGCCGTGACGATCTCGATATAGGCGGCGTTCTGCTCCCTCACTTCCGCCATTCCCACCTCGGCGAGCAGCTTGCCATGATTGATGACGCCGATCGTATCGGCCATCTGCTCGATCTCCCCCAGCATATGGCTTGAAATGAGCAGTGTAATCCCGTATTCGCGGGACAGCATCCGGAACAGATCCCGCAGCTCCTTAATGCCGATCGGATCGAGTCCGTTAATCGGCTCGTCGAGCAGGAGCAGCTCCGGCTTCGTCGTGATGGCGCGGGCAATGCCAAGCCGCTGCTTCATCCCCAGGGAGAAGTCCTTGACCGTTTTCTTGTCGATGCCGCGCAGATTGACCAGCTCCAGCGCCTCGTCAATCGCCTTTTTGTCATGGTAGCCCATATATTCGCAGTGCAAATCCAGATTCTCGCGCGCCGTGAGCTTATCGTAGAAGATTGGATATTCGATAATCGATCCCATCCGTCCGAGCAGCTCATAGGACGTGTCCGTCAGCTTCTGCCCGAGAATTTCGATCTCGCCGCTGGTCGGCTTGACCAGATTCGTCATCATTTTCATCAAGGTCGTCTTGCCGGCGCCGTTCGGCCCGAGAAATCCGTAGATTTCCCCCCGCCGGATATTCATGCTGACTTCCGACACGACTTCATTGCCTTGATAGCTTTTCGTGACCCGATAGGTTCGCAATGCATAGGTCATCGCAATAACTCCCTTCGCTCATGTGCCTTATGCTTCCATCGTATAATCTGAAATTCTCTTTTTTCTTTCCTGATTCTTACGAGTTTCTTAAGAAACGGCACATAGCCCGCAGACAGCCGTTCCGGTCTGTCCGCAGGCGAAGATCAATAGGTGAGAGCGCGCAGCCGAATCGTGAAGACGGTCTTCTCATACGGCTTGCTGTCCAGACGAATGGCGCCGCCCATATGCTCCACGAGCCGCTTCGTAATCGTCAGGCCGAGCCCGCTGCCTTCGAAGGATTTGTTCCGTGAATCCTCCATCGTATACATCCGTTCAAATACCCGATCGCGATGCAGCTCCTGAATGCCTTTGCCTCTGTCCCACACCTCGATCAAAATGAAGCCTTCCTCCTCGCGGGTCCGGATGCCGATCGCCTGGCCGTCGCCGCCATGATGGATAGCGTTCGAGATAAGATTGTTCAGAATGCGTTCCAGGGCCTCTTCGTTCGCGTGCGCATACATCGGTGTCTCCGGGATTCCGATATCGACATCGAAGCCTCGCGAAGTCAGCGTATCATAGAACTGAAGCATGCTCTTCCGGCAGGCCTCATTGATATCCAGCCGGGTCAGCGGCAGCTCCTTGTCTCCCGACTCCAGCTTCGCCAGATCGAAGAAGGTGCGGATCAGCTTCAGCACATCGTGCAGCTTCTCATTCACCCGTTCCAATAAGCGCTGCCGCTCTTCCGCAGGCATATCGGGATCCAGGCTCAGCGTCTCGATATAACCAAGGATGACGGTTAGCGGCGTCTTCAGATCATGGGAAATGTTCGACAGCATGCGGCGAATCGACTGCTCCGTGCGGTTGTATTGGGCCGTTACCTTCTGATTCTCGCTCAAGAGGCGGTTGATCTCTATCAGGATCGGCCGCAGTTCGGGATCGCTCGTGACGACCAGCAGCTTCTCGCGTGTCGGCTCGCTCAATATGAGATGCAGCTTCGAATGGATATAAGCGAGCTTGGCGCTTCGAACCCGCCGCGCCCGCCATTGCAGCAAGAGGAGAAGGAGCAGAATGGCAATCAGTGCGCCGTACACGAGATGGATGATCATCTTACTTCCCTTCCCACTTGTAACCGATGCCCCATAGGGTCGTAATATAGACCGGATGGGAAGGATCGTCCTCGATCTTCTCCCGCAATCGGCGGATATGGACATTAATGACATTCTCGTCGCCCAAATAGTCGTCGCCCCAGACGAAGCCGTAGATCTGAGCCTTCGTGAAGACCCGGTTCGGATTCGTCATGAACAGCTTCAGCAGCTCGAACTCGGTCGAGGTCAGCTTAATCTCCCGATCCTGCTTGGTGGCGCGGTAGCCGTCTACATACAGGCTGAGCGGGCCATAGGTGACAACGCGCTCCTCAGGTTCGGCCGGCCGCGCATATTCGGTGGCGCGCCGGATAGACGCCTTCACCCGGGCCGACAGCTCAATCAAGGAGAACGGCTTGGCCACATAATCATCGGCGCCGAAGCCAAGCCCCAACGCTTTGTCCACGTCGCCGTCCTTCGCCGACATAATCAGAATCGGAACCGAGCTTCGCTCCCGTATCCGCTTAATCACTTCGTACCCGTCGAGCTTCGGCATCATCAGATCCACGATGACGATATCATAGGAACGCTGGCCGAAGAGGGTCAGGCCTTCCTCCCCATTGCCGGCCGCCGCGATGGCGAATCCTTCCTTCGACAAATGATTGCCCACCATCTCCACGATGCCGGGATCGTCTTCAATCAGCAAAATATGCTGCTTCATCCTCTATCCTCACACCTTCACTGTTGTATTGCGTTACGGCTTGTGTTGCATTAGGGCTTGTGCCGCGTTGCGGCATGGCTGCCGGATAGCCGGGACTCCCGTTCTGCCAAACCGCCGCGTCCGGGCAGACAGACCATGCAATACTGCTTCAGGTCGCTCTTCCGCAGCCGGATCGTATCCACGACCGTGAAGCCGTAATGCTCATACAGCCCGACATTGCGCGGATTTTGCGTCTCCAGGGTACAGGCGATTCCCCGTTCGCGGCATTCGGCCAGCAGCGGGGACATCATCTTCCGCACCCAGCCCTGGCCCCGGTATTGCGGCTGTACCACGAGCATGTCGAGATGCAGGTAAGGCTGGTCGCCCAATGAGGCCAGCCAGGCCGAGCTCATGCTGCGCAGGCCCGATAAGCCGCGCAGGAAGCGGGCCGGACCGATGCAGCGGCACATGCCCAACGACTTCGCGACGGCCCGGACAACGCCCCATGCGTAGCTCGCGCGGGAAGCCAAGGACGCGCCCATCCGCTCCGAGCGGAAGATGAGCGCGACGGCCTCCATGTTCTCGGATGTCGCATATAAGCCGCCGTAATCATACAACAACTCGATATAATTTCGAAAAAACAGCTTCAGCACTTCCACGCGGGTCGACGGATCAGGCAGCAAGTGCACATACAATCCGTCTTCCTTGAAGCCTTCGGCCAGGATCGCGGCCGCGGCTTCCATATGCTGGCGTTCCAAGAGCAACAGCTCGGCACTACAAATAGTTCCACCCCGAATCTTCGAAATGTGGCTCCTATGCCGGCTTGCGGAGCAGGAGCTTCTCCTGTCATCGTACTGCGCCGGGGGAGCCGCGTCAATTGTCTCCGCGGAAGGATCGAACGGATTCGCCCTGCGCGGGCGGAGCCGGGCCGCGGGACCGGAACAAGCAAAAAAGCCGCCAGGATTCCCTGGCGGCCGGCTCTTACAGTCTGATCCGGATCAACAGATTGCGGGCGGTATGGACCCGATGTTGTCATCTTCGGCTAGGGCCCCCGCTCCTCCAGCCAGCCGAGCGTTTTGGCGACGGAGACGGCCTTCATGCGGCGATCGACCCCGAGCTTCTTGAACAGGTTTTTGATATGGGCCTTCACCGTCTCGGCCGACACCAGCAGTTCTTCGGCAATCTCCTTGTTCGAGAGACTGCGGGCCAGCAGGCTGAGCACCTCCCGTTCGCGGGCGGTGAGCTCCTCCACCTTCGCCAGCCGCTGCAGCTCCTCCTTGGACGGCAGCTGCATTCTGCCCTGGGCTTCCGCCACGTACAGCAGCTGGCAAGCCAGTGTGTGCAGCGTTCCCTGACGTCCCGGGACGAAGGCGTGCCGCGTCCGTCCATTGACCAGATACAGGCAGCCCCGCACCTGGTCATGAAGCCGAATCGGCAGCGCCAGCACAGAGGCCGGGCGGCCGGCCCTCTCTTCGGGCGCGAACGCCGCCGGCCCATGCGGCTTCGAACTGCCGGAGCGCTTCCCGCTCTCGGTGCTCAGCAGCATCGGCTCGCCCGCTTGAAGCGCAGCGCGGACAAGCTCCTCCGGCACGGCGCCGAACTCGCTCAGCGGACAAGGCCGGAATTCGCCGCACTCGCTCATCCCGTCCCTGTCCGTATCTATCGACGCTTCCGCGTAAGGCGTGCCCTGGCGCAAGACGATGAGATGCCCCTGCCCCGCTCCGGCCTGCATCAGAATCGTGGCGAGCAGCTTATCCGCCAGTCCGCGTCCGGCCCAACCCTCCGCGAAGCAGCGGGAGGACTGGACGACCGCCGCCAGATCCAGCGTCTGCGGATAGCCGCCGCCGTCATGCCCCGCGAACGGGCCGGTCAAGCCGAACAGCGGAGCGTCTCCGGCCTGGCCCAGCGCAGGGTGAGGCCGGATAGGCCCCGGTTCATCGGGATAGAGCGCTGTCACAGGCAGCTGCCGAGCCAGGCCGGATTGTTCCCCTGGCATTCGCTCCGGCAGTACCGCGTCGCGGCTGTTCCGGCGCCCGTCCAGGCATTCCTCCAGAGCGATGCGCAGCGAGCGCGCATCCGGGTAGCGCGCTTCCGGATCCTTCTCCAGCAGCCTCATCACGATCTCCGCCAGCTCCAGGGGCAGATCCGGCCTCCGTTCGATTAACGGCACGGGGCGCCGCGCCATATGCGCATGCGACCAGGCGAGCGCGTTGTCCGCCTCGAATGGCAGCTCTTCCGCCAGCAGTTCATACCAGGTCATGCCCAGGGAGTACAGATCCGAATACGGGCCGAGATCGCAGTTCATGCGCCCGGTCTGCTCCGGGGACATATAGATCGGATTGCTCTCCAGCAGCGGGCGCTTCACCGGCTGTCCCCCATCCTGCCGCAGGAACAAGGCATATCCGAAGCCGGTCACATAGATTCGCTTCGTCACCATCTGCACGAGGAGCGTATCGGGCTTGAGATTGAGATGGAGCACCTGCTGCTGGTGGAGCGCCTCGATCATCCGGCACATGCCGATGCCGAGCTCCAGGAACTCGTTGCACGATACGGGTTGCATCTCGAAGTAGCGCCGCAAGGTTACCCCGTTCACCGGCTCATACTCCAGGATGAGGGCGTGGCCATGCGGCACGACCGTCACCGGCCGCAGGATGCCGTCGACAGGCACGCGAGCGGCGCCTTCGTATTCATGCAGCAGCTTCGCGTTCTCGATGATGGTGCGGCTGCCTTCCTTCACTACCTTGAGCAGGGCGGGCTGCTTCCGCTTCGCCGCATAGGCGTAACAGACGTACAGGTAAGGGTCCTCATATATAATTTTATCTGCTTCATATCCGGGAAGGTTCAGGCCGTGCGTCATTGAATTCATGAAGATTCCCTCGTATTCTCTCGATTCCAAGCGATGACATTTCTTTTCATTATACCGGAAGATGATCGGGAAGGACGATGAAAAAGCGCCTTTTCCCGAAAAGAGTCTTTACATTCAGGACGGTCCCGGTATAATGGGAAGCGTGAAAGAAGCAAAGCCAACCGCATATCCGTGAACACTAGGGGTGCTTGCTCGCAGGCTGAGAGACAGCGGATCGCTGTTAACCCTTACGACCCGAACTAGATAATACTAGCGTGGGGAAGTGTAGGCAGATTACGATGATTCGCGCGCCGAAGGAGGGTTTCCTTCCTGGCAGCCGTTCTTCCGTATGGCGAACCGCACTTCCCGGAGGTGCGGTTTTTTGCTGTTTTTCGATCATTCGCAGATACGGGAGGAATTCGCAATGAAAAAATCGATGTGCGGCACCGGCCAGATCGCCGGCTGCCGGTTCTCGGTCTATCCGATGAGCGATCGGTTCGTGGAGCTGATTCTCGGCGCCTTGGAGGCAACGGACCTGTCCAAAGTATGGTCGAAGACGGATGAGGTGAGCACCTGCGTCCGCGGCAAGACGGAGCATGTGTTCGACGTGGTGAAGTCAATCTTTCTCCACTGCGCCCGGTCGGGCGTTCATACCGTGCTGAATGCGACCTTTTCGGTCGGCTGCCCCGGCGACAGCGAAGCCGATTATTGCATGACAGAGGACGCCCATCGCCTGAATGAAGACCGCTCCCGCCTGATCTCGGTCCGGACGGATGCGCAGTTCTCGCTCTATCCGCTCGGCACGCCGGATTATATGGATACCATCTCTGACATTATCGGTCTTGCCCGGGAAGAAGGCACCTTCACCAAGGGGGTGCATTATGCGAGCGGGCTGCAGGGCGACGCGCATGACGTGTTCGCGACGCTGGAGCATGCCTTCGAGCGGGCGCGGACAAGCGACAGCGCTCATATCGTGCTGACGGCGAATATTTCGGCGCATAGCCCGAGCCGGAAGTCATGAACGCGGGAAGCGGAAGGGAGATCCATATACCGATGCAACGTTGGAAATTAAAAGATATCGTCATGCTCAGCTCGCTGTCTGTCGTCTTTGCCGTTGTCTATTTGCTGTTCTTCCAGGTCGGCAATATCCTGGTCGGCTTCATGGGGCCGATGGGCTACGAAGTCATCTTCGGCATCTGGTTCATCGTATCGATTATCGCCGCCACGATTCTGCGCAAGCCGGGCGCCGCCGTCATCTCGGAGACGGTGGCCGGCGTCGTCGAGGTGCTGATCGGCAACGCGGTCGGACCGATCCTGATCGTGTCCGCCCTCATTCAAGGGCTCGGCGCCGAAGCGGCCTTCGCGGCCACCCGCTACCGAAGCTACAGCCTGAGGACGCTGATGCTGGCCGGGGTCGGGGCGGCCCTGTTCAGCTTCGCGTGGGGCTACTTCCGCAGCGGCTTCGGCGCATACTCCGCCGGCCTCGTCATCGCGATGCTGGCCGTCCGCTGCGTCAGCGGGGCGCTCATCGCGGGGCTGCTCGGCCACGGCATCGCCCAGTCGCTGAAGCGGACCGGCGTGCTGCGCAGCTATCCAATCGCGAAGGAAGGCACTCGCGCCGCATGAGCCGCGTGGATATGAGCCGCATGAGCGGGCGCGTGGCGGCGATCGAGGCCGAGGGGCTGACGCTCGCCCTCGAGGCGGGCGCGGATCCGATCCTGTGCGGCATCGACGTCCGCATCGGCGACGGGGAGACGGCGCTGCTGCTCGGGCCGAGCGGCTGCGGCAAGAGCTCGCTCGCCCTCTGCCTGGCCGGGCTGTACCCTCACGCCATCGACAGCGAGGTGCAGGGCCGGGTGCTGGTGTACGGGAAGCCGGTCAGTGAGCGGGCGGCGGGGAACGCGCCTTGGGCGGCCAGCATCGTGTTCCAGGATTTCGAGAGCCAATTCTGCCTGCTGCGGGTCGAGGAGGAGATCGCCTTCTGCCTGGAGAACCTCGGCTGTCCGCGGGAGGAGATGGACGGCCGCATCACCAGGGCGCTGGCGGCGGTGGACCTCGCCCCCTGGCGCGAGGCGCCGATTCACGAGCTGTCCGGCGGCATGAAGCAGCGGCTGGCGCTGGCCTGCGCCATCGCGATGGAGACGCGCCTGCTCGTGCTCGACGAGCCGACATCGAATCTTGACCCGGCGTCCCGCAGACAGTTCGCGGCATACGTCCGCGAGCTCGCCCGGGCGCGCGGTCTGGCCGTGCTCGTCATCGAGCATCAGATCGACGAGTGGATCGGCCAGGCGGACCGGCTGCTCGTGATGGACGCCGCCGGCGCCATCGCTTACGACGGGCCGCCCGCCGCGTATTATACCGGCGCGGCGCCGGAAGCGCCCGGCATCTGGCAGCCGGGTCCGCTCCGGCTGTACCGCGAGCTGAGGCGGCTTGTCCCGGGCGAGGAACCGTCGGCGAAGGCGGCGGTGTTGACGGAGCAGGACCTCGCCGCCGAGCTGGCCCGGTGGAGCGAGGCGGGCCGGGAGCGCGCGCTGCGGGCGCTCGCCGCGCCTTCCCCGTCCGGCTGCAGGGTAGCCGGAGTGCGGGCCGGAGGCGGACCCGCCCCTCTGCTGGAGGCGGAAGGCTTGCGCTTTCGGCGCGGCGGCCGCCCGGTGGCGGACGGGATCTCGCTGACCGTGCGCGCGGGAGAATGGGTCGCCATCGCCGGGCCGAACGGGGCGGGCAAATCGACGCTCGCCTCGCTGCTGGCCGGACTCAACGAGCCGGAGGCCGGAATGGTCCGGCTGCAGGGACGGCCTCTCGGCGACTACACGGAGAAGGAGCTCCGGACCTGGATCGGCTACGTCTTCCAAAATCCGGAGCATCAATTCATTACCGATACGGTCGCCGATGAGCTTGCCTTCGGGCTCCGGCTGCAGGGCATTGCGCCGGCCGCGATCGAGCAGGCGGTTCAGGAAGCGCTGCGCCGCCTGCGGCTGGAGAATGCCGCCCAGGCGAGCCCGTTCTCGCTCAGCCAAGGCCAGAAGCGGCGGCTGAGCGTCGCTTCGGCGCTGACCGATGAGCAGAGGCTGCTCATCCTGGACGAGCCGACTTACGGCCAGGACGCCGACACGACCCGCGAGCTGATGGATATGCTCGGGGAACGGGTCCGGCGCGGGAACGCGGTTATCATGATTACGCATGATATGGAGCTGGCCTATGCGTATGCGGATCGCATCCTTGTCCTCCGGGACGGACGCGCAGCCTATGACGGACCGCCCGCCTCGCTGTGGGCGGACCATGCGGACCTGGCGGCGGACTGCCAGCTGCTGCCGCCGCTCCGCTGCGCGACAGCCGGCAGGGTGGCCGGGCCCATCGGGAACAGGAGGGAGAAGCATGCTGAGCTTGCAGGAATGGAATCCGAGCATGAAGGGATTGGCGGTCATCATTGCCGTTATTCTGTTGTCGCTGACCCTTGATCCGATCACGCCGCTGCTGGCGCTCATCTGGACCGCAGCGATGACATTCGCGCTTGGCCGCGTGCCGTGGAAGAAATGGCTGCTCGGCTTCGCTCCGTTCCTGATCATGAGTATCGGGTATGTATGGACGGCGCTATTGCTTCCGCGCGCAGCAGCGGACGGGGCTTCTGACGTGGTATGGGAGTGGGGAGCCTTCTCGGTAACGGCGGCAGCGCTGCATCAAGCGCTCTCGCTCGGACTGCGGGTGCTCATCTTCTCGGCGCTGTCGCTGCTGTTCATCCTGACGACGGACCCCGTCCGCTTCATGCTGAGCCTGATGCAGCAGTGCAGATTGTCGCCGAAGTGGGCATACGGCATCCTGGCAGGCTACCGCTTCCTCCCGTTCTTCCGGGAGGAGCTGCGGATTCTGCAGCATGCGCACCGCATGCGCGGCCTGGAACGGGAACGCGGCTGGCGGGGCCGGCTGCGCGCCATGAAGAGGTATGCCATCCCGCTCCTCGCCTCCGCTATCCGCAAGTCGGAGCGCGTCGCCGTCGCCATGCTCTCCAAAGGCTTCACCGGCAAGCGGGAGCGCCCCTATTACGTGCGCCTGCGGGTGACCTGGAAGGATTGGCTGCTCCTGCTGCTGCTCATCGGCGGCATCTGCGGATGCTATCTTTTGTCCTGGACAATCGGCTCGGTGAGGCTCTATCGAGGGGAATTGTAATCACTCCGCTGCGTTCCCGCTTCTAGGGACGCGGCGGCCATTCCCTCATCAACCAGCTTGCCGTTCAACGAATCGGGATGTAGATATCATATTGATTGTGGGGGGAGGAAGGCGCGAAGCGCTCATCGAACGACTCGATAATAAGCGCATCCCTATCCTGTTCATGCCCATTCTTCTCCAGCCAGCGGTAAATGGAATGATAGGTCGCATGAACGTGCGCCCGCTCTAAAGAGCCATAGTGCGTGAAAAGAGCATACATCCGCGCGGGTATGTGCAGTTGAATAAAATCGTCGGGAATCCGTTCAACATGTTCTACCTCTAAGGTGACATAATAGGTGAACTCTTTGTCCCGATTGTGAGAGAGCCCGAGGCGTATGCTGGAATTGACGCATGGAATTTCCTCCTGGCGGCGCAGCAATTCAAGCCATAGCCTGGGCGCCAAAACCTCCACCTCGCCGAACGCCGTATAGGGAGCCGTAAATTCAAATCCCGAAACCAGGAAAGAAGGCTTACTGATCATCTTCCCTCTCACCTCGGTTTGCTTCCCGACCGGAATGGAGGGGACTTTCCGTTCCGGCAGCACCTGATACCCGCCATGTATCCCGCTCTCGGAGTATAAAGGCAGCCCCATGGCGCTTAACTCCTGCAGATAGCGCCACATCGTGCGATAAGACACGCCGAACTCATCCGCCAGCTCCTGTACCGTATACCTTTTTTTCGAATTCAGTTTCATCATCAGTTCGATTAACCGCCTGCTTTTTGCCACGTCCATCCCCTGCCGTCACTTTTTTTTGAACTATGACAGTTTTTGACCAAGTTTACTGCTAGCGTAAAGGAGAAAGAAAAAATGATCAAGCGGGGATGGTGTATGAACGATGGAAGGAAGTATTGTGACCAAAAAGGAGTTCAAAATAGCGGGAATGGGATGGACGGGCCCTTTTTCGGCTGCGCCTGAAATTCCGGGTCTGTGGCGGGCGTTCGCGGAACGCGTGCATGAGATTGAATACCGGATCCACCCCTTCCAATATGTCGCGGCTAGCCATGACCGCCCGACGGACTTTACGTATTATATCGGTATAGAGGTGTCTGATTGGGGTCGACTGCCCGATGGAATGATCGGCCTTACGATACCGACGCAACGGTACGCCCGCTTCACCTTCACAGGCCCCATGGCCCAAGTGTCCGATTTCTATGTGCGGTGCTTTGACTGGATAAGGCAGGAAGGCTATGAAAAAAACAAGGCCGTGCTCGGTCTCGAAAGCTATGATCAACGCTACCATCCCGCTGTTGACGATCCGGATCGGGTAACGAACGAGTTCGAGATCTATATCCCCCTCCAATCCTAGCCGCTCCTTGAGGGCGAGGCGAAGGATCGGGAGGCCTTCCCTCCTGCCCGTGAGGCTCCGGTGCCCGCGGGCAAGCCGGCCGCACTGGAGCCGCTTAGCCAGGCTGCGGCGCAGCCCGCTTGCAGCCGTGCCCGTTCCTGTCAGTCCTCTATCCAGACCTCGCTCAGGCGGCAGATTCCCTCGTCGATCCGGTCGATCGGAATGCCGCCGAAGCCGAGGAAAAATTCTTGGCGGCTCTCCGCAGGCGGACGCAGCCAGGTGAACGCCGCCGAGGCCAGGCGAATGCCGGCTTCTCTAGCCCGCCGCACCAGCTCTTGATCGCTGTGAGGACTCTCGAACCTCATCAGCATATGGAACCCGGCATCCGTTCCGGTAATGTCGGCGCGGGCCCCGAAATGCTGCCGGATCGCCGTGATCAGACGATCATGCTTGTTCCGGTACAAGGTGCGCATCCGGCGCACATGCCTCTCCAGATGCCCCCGCTCCATGAACAGCTGCAGCGCGTGCTGGTTCCAGCGGGGGGCCGATTGCTCGAACAGCGTGTAGTATTCCATGACCTGGTAAGCCTCCAGCAGCGACGGCGGCAGGATCATATAATGAATGCCGACCGCCGGAGCGAGCACCTGGGCGAACCCGCCCAGATAGATGACATCGGATTCGGGGAGAAGCCCCTGCAAGGACGGAATCGGACGGCCGTAATAGCGCAGCTCGCCGTCAATGTCGTCCTCGATGATGAAGCCGTTCGTCCGCCGGGCCCACTCCAGCAGTTGAAGCCGCTTCGCTATCGGCATAATCATGCCGCGCGGGAATTGATGGGACGGGGAGACGCAGACGATGCGGGCGGCGCTGTCATAGAGCTCGCCGATATGAATGCCGTCGTCCTCCAGCGATACGGGGGTCACCTCGTAGCCCTGCTGGCGGAACGTCGCCGGGCAGAGGAGATAGCCCGGATTCTCCACGGCGATATGGCCGGCATGCTTCCGCAACAGCTTGGCCAGCATCGTCAGCAGGACATGCGGATCCGAACCGACGATCACCTGCTCCTTCGTGCAGCGCACTCCTCTGAATTGATGCGCATATTTCGCGATTTGCTCCCGCAAGCCCGGCTCTCCCTGCGGGTCCCCGTACCAGAGCAGCTCCTTCCGTTCCGGGACGAGAAGCTCCTGGAAGATGCTTCGCCACACCCGGTATGGAAAGTGGGCGCCGTCGATGCTGGACAAATGAAAATCGTACGGATACGTCCTCGCGTCACGGGCGGGCGCGGCCCGCTTCGTCACGGCGTCCGCTTGCGAATGCCGCTGCGGCTCCGCGTCTCCGATCCCGAGCCCCAGATACGGCTCCGGCAAATGCTGCACATAATATCCTTGGCGCGGCACGCTGGCAATGAATCCTTCCGCGGCCAACTGGTTATAAGCCAATTCCACCGGCGTCGGACTGAGCGACAAGTAGTCGGCCAGCGCTCGAATAGAAGGAAGCCGCGTCTGCTCGGCCAGACGGCCGGAGGCGATTTCGCGTTTGATATAATCGACAAGCTGCAAATATTGCGGTATGGGGCTCTTATCATCAAGCTTCGGAATCAACAGCATGGCAACCTCCACTGACCTGTTCACAAGGTGAGAATCTGTATAATCAAAGTATACAGGGGCTGGCGCTCATGAAATAGACCAATCGGCCAGACTTCCGTTCATTCCCGACTGGCGGCTTGGTTCCTTCCCTGACGCGCTGGCGGCTTGGCACTTCCTTGCCCCGCGGGCGGGAAGACGCGGCCACGAGTGCCGTGAATGGCGGGGATGCCGCCCTCGCTCTGATCCCAGGTCACATCGCCTTAAGCATCAAATCCATCAGCTTCGACATGACCAGCGCCGCTTCCTGGCGGGTCATCGCCGGCCGGGACGCGAAGTCGACGGCCCCGTCCGCGAGCAGCTTCACTTCCGGCCCGTACAGTTCCAACGCCGCCATCGTCTTCACGCTGTCCGCATACGTATCGTCGGTTGCCCCGGCCAGCTTCACGCCGCTCAGATCCGGGCGGGCATTCTCCAGAATCGGCGCCATGCCGCGTACGATCATCTCTGCCGCTTCCTGCCGGCTGATCGTCTCCTCCGTACCGAACCGGTCTTCCGATAAGCCTTCCGCCAGACCGAGCTCAACGGCCGTCTGAATCTCCGCATGGGCCCAATGGTTCGCCGCATCGGCGTACGCTGGCCGCTGCTCGGACAGCGGATAGCCTAACGCGCGCATTATAAGGGCGATCAATTCCGCCCGCGTCACCGGCTTGCCCGGACGGAATGTCCCATCCTTGAATCCCGCCGCCTGATCAATGGCCTGCAAATAATGAATATGCGAGGCATAAGGGCTGTCCCGGGCCACGTCACGGAAGGCTTGCTTCGTGCTCTTCTTGGCGTAGCTGACCGGGTTCCGGTATTTCAAATAATCGACCGTACGATCGCTATTCTCCTTGAAGGCAAGCAGCTTCCCAGCCTCGTCCTGGAACAGAAGCGTATCGATCTGCTTCGCGGTGTGCCGCCCCAGCACATCCTCGACCAACAGTTCTCCGTCTCCCGTTGCCGTAACGGTGGTCTGCATAATGTTCAACCTCAGATCGAGATAGACCCCCTCCAGCCGCCGAAGCTGATCCTTAGGTGTGTGAAGGAATGTCCGTTCCTGATCCGCCTTCGGATAATACTGAGTCATGAAAGCCGCATACCAGTCCGAGCGCAGCATTCCTTCCGCATTGGCGGAGATGAATATGCCTGTCTTCTGATCCGGCAGCAGCCATATGCAGGAGGCGAAGCCGAGCAGATCCCCGCCCTTGGAGATGACATGCTGCCCGTTGCTGGCCGCAGGCTCGCTCTCGAAGCCGTACGTCGCATCAGGGAATGCCGGATGTATCGGATCGCGGTAGATTTGCATGGCCTCAACCGTCTCCGGACGAAGTATCCGGCCGTGGTTATTGGCGCCGCCATTCAATTGCGCAATCATGAATTGGGCCATATCGCTGCCGGTCGTGTTCATCGCTCCGTCCGGCCCCTCCGTAGGCGTTACGCCATACACCGAAATCGGCTTGCCGCCACGATCATAACCGGCAGCCAGCCGCTCCAGCACCTCCTTCGTCAGCAGAAAATCGCTGCTCGCCATCCCTAGCGGCTTGAAGATATGCTCCTTCATATATTGATGGAATGGCATCCCGGAGACTTGCTCTATAATATAGCCTTGCAGGATGTAGGCGAAATTGTCATACATATAAGCTTCGCCCGGCTTGCGAACCACCGGCGGCATTCTTTCCTTAATATAAGATTGGATCGAGACCGTGCGGGACAGATCTTCCGGGAAATCGTCCATCGTCTCCAACGTAACTTGAAATCCAGACGTATGCGTCAGCAGATGATGCATCGTTACGGGCTCCGTGAACGGATTGTCAATGCGAATATCCCCCATATAGCGGTTGATATCGGCGTGCAAATCGATCTTCCCCTGCTCCGCAAGCTGCATGACGGCGGCCGCCGTAAATGTCTTGGAGACGGAGGCGATGCGGAATATAGTTTTATCCGGATCAACCGGCACCTTCCGTTCCATGTCGGCATACCCGTACCCCTTCTTCAGCAGCACTTTCCCATCCTTGACCACAACGACGACAGCGCCGCCGGCATCCTTCGGTTCTCTCTCTTCAAAAAAAGCATCCGCAAACCGCTCCAGTTCACGCGCATCGGCCGGCCCGGATAGACGGGCCTGATCCGCCGCAGCGAATGCGGCCCGATCGCAGCCGATACCGGAAAGGACCATTCCTGCAATCATCAAGATTACCGCTCCTTTGGCCGCTCTGTTCCCTATCCTCTTCATGCTCCCCATCCTGATTCATTTCTCCCTCTGACATGCGTGGTCCGCACTGTATTCCCGTCTTCGATAGGGGCAAGCGCGCTATCCGATCCGTACGGCATGCGTCTCGTGTCCCTCCTCGACGATGACCAGCTTCTCCGCCCGCGTCTGTCCTGCCTGAACGACGAACTTCACTTCAACCGGGATCGACCGAACGAAAAATCTCGCGTCACTGCCCGGATACAGCTCCACGCGCACGGTGCCGGGAGTCTGCATGCACAGCCGGCCGTCCTCAATCAAGACGGAGATGATGCCGTCCTCTCCGTCTTCCTGTTGGTATACTCCGGCATAGCACGGATATGAACCCGGGTCGACGGAAGCAATCCGTCTCTCTAGCGGCCGCTGAGGAATCTCATAAGGCTGGTCGAACAAAATTTGTTCGGCGGCGTCGATAACCGCCTGGTCGAATTCGACATCCTGCTCCCGGTTACGCAAATAAATAAGCGTCATATCGGCCTCAAGATAGCGGTTCAGGAGGGAGGCATACCCCGGCCATCCTCCGCTATGGCTGACGATGCGCCCCTTACCTTCCTTATCTTCTAATATCCAGCCGAACCCGTAGTCGATTGTCTCCCCATTATTCAAGCGTACGGGAGCATACGCTTGCTCCAGCGATAGGCCGCCGATAAGCTTCCCTACACTGAGCGCCCGGTCGAAGGCGAGCAGATCATGAACGTTCGAGCTCATTGCGCCATCGCCCTGGATGCCGTCAAGGTAGACGACATATTTCGTCTCCGGCACAAGGTCAGGCAGCTCGTACCGGGAAGAATGATAATCATACACATAACCGTAGGCGTAATTGTCTATCGCGTCGCCCTCCACTCTCCGGCTGTAGATTCTCGAAGCGTTCATCCCGAGCGGAAGGAAGACGCGCTCGCGCATGAAGTCGGCAAAGGTCCGGCCCGTCGCCCGCTCAATAATCAGCGCAAGCAGCACATAGCCGGTATTGCTGTACAGCCATCTCTCATTCGGCTCGAAATAAGCCGGCGGCCGATGCTCCGCCAGCTTCGCCAGCACGTCGGCGTTCGTCGCGATTCGCTTCCGATCCCAATGCTCGCAGAACAGCTGCATAAAGTCCGGCAGCCCGGACGTATGACAGAGCAGATGGCGTATGGTAATTCCCGGATAAGGAAGCTCCGGCAGCCACTGGGCTGCCGGGTCGTCATAGCCCAGCTTGCCCTCCTCTGCGAGCACCATGATTCCCGCCGCCGTGAACGGCTTCGACAATGAAGCCAAATCGAATACCGATCCCGTCGTCACCCGCCGGCCCGTCGCCAGGTCAGCCTCCCCAAAGGCCCTCTGATAAATAATCTCGCCCTGCTCGGCGGCCAGGAAGACCCCGCTCATTCCTCCCTGTTCTTCCAACTTGCTGAACAAATGTTCTAACCGCTCCCGTTTCATCTTCATATATCCGCACTCCTCTTTTCCCATAATTATCCTCGCGAACCACAAATGATTGAATAACCTTAATTATTAAGATGACTTAACAATTAGACAAAGGAGAGCCCTCCCTCTCCTTCACGGGGGGGGTGTTCATTCGATTTCGGCTTGAAGCAATCAATCCGTCTCTGCCCCGCCCTTGCATTCCTTCTCTACGATCCCTTTGAGCTTGAGGACGATGTTCTTCAATGCCACGACCTCTTCATACTCGAGCTGGGAATAGTAGCGGTCGATAATGGTCCGCTCGAATTCCTCCTCCCGGGCGAAATGCTCCTCTCCGCGCTCGTCCAGACGAACGAAGATTTCCCGCCGGTTGTCCGGATTGATCTCCCGGCTGACATACTTCGCCTTCTCCAGCTTGCTGACGATCTGGCTGACCGCGCTGGAGGAGACCTTCATCCGCTCCGCAAGCTCGCTGACCGTCAGACGCCCATGCTTGTGAACGAGCTCGAGCAAGATCGTCTGCTTCGCTGTAATCTCGGGTCCGATCAGCGACTCATGAGCTTGAAGCAGCATGACGTTCATGGCGTAATCCGCTTCATTCATCTCCTTGACGAGACGGACAAGCTCGTCGCTTGCCTTTTTCAATACATCCACTTCCTTAATAGTTAAGCTATCTTAATTATTTTCTATTCTAATGCTTTTTGAGCGTTTCCGCAACCCCTACCCTCGCCTTTCTGCCCAAGGCGGGAACCTGTGCAAAAAAACGGGCACACCGGTCTAGGCGCCATTCTGTCCTTTTGATTTACGGTAATCTGTATATTTCTATGTATACAGTTCTTGACTATAGTAGAAATAGAACATTCAGGAGGGGAATAATCATGACCACTGGCAGACCAAAAACAGACGCACCTGTACGATTTCTTGAAGGCAAGGACATCTACTTACGGCCGATCGGCCCGGAGGATGCGGACCTTTATTACTACATGCTATTTGAACCGGAAATGAGACGATTAACGGGAACGCAGCGGCATTTTTCCAAGGAGCAGGTCGCGCGCCATATCGAAGGCAAAACGCAATCCGCTTCCGACATGCTGCTGCTGATTGCGATCCGCGAATCCGATCAAGTCATCGGGGATATTGAGCTTCAGGATATCGACAGCATTAACCGCAGCGCCAGCATGCGCATCGCGATTGACGCGCCGGACAATCAGGGCAGAGGGTTCGGCAGCGAAGCGATCGGCTTGCTGCTGGAATACGCCTTCGGCATTTTGCAGCTGCATCGGATTGAATTGAACGTCTTCGCCTTCAATGAACGCGCCATTCACGTCTACGAGAAAATGGGCTTCCGGCGCGAAGGCGTGCAGCGCGACGCCCTGTATTACAATCATGAGTATCATGATTCCATTATGATGAGCATCCTGGAGCAGGAGTACCGGAACCGCGGGTAACCTGCCCATCCAGAGCTATGTTCTCCCGATCTTTGCCCTCTGGGCCATCGGAATGAAATCATTGGAGTTGGCAATAGTAAGAGCCTAAGGAGGTGCCGACTATGGAAAATACGCATGATTTTGTCGAGAAGCTGAAGGAGACGCAGGAGAAGGCGGAGCACAATCAACAGCGGCAAGGCAAAGGATCGCCGGGCAACAAGCTGCCGAACAAGCAGCACAGCACCAATAAGTAGAGGCCGAGGGCGAGAGAACGGCCGTATTTCGCTCAATTCCCTCACAACCTATTCATCCCCCTTGCTCTGCCCTATCATGCGGGAGCAGGGGGATGATGCGTTCCGGCAAAAAATAAAAAACGGCTATATCAGGTTGAGCAAAATCGCTGCGCCCAGAGCGGCAATACGGGCCACATTCGTGATGATGAAGTTTTTGACAGCCAAGACGAAGGTATGCTCCTTGGTCTGCTTCTGCTGAAAAGCGCGAATATTGCGATGCACCGGGATGAGGGTGCATAGGACAAGCAGCAGAATAATGGGGTTGACCTTCAAAATGAACAGAACGATAAGGTCCAGATAGGAAGCGTAATAGATGATGCGGAACAAGGCTAGCGCATTCGCCCTGCCGATATAGACGGGAAGCGTATACCGCTTATTTTCCACATCGTCTTCCATATCGCAAATATTGTTGGCCAGCATAATATTCGCAATGCACAGAATGGCCGGTATCGAGATAAGGAATACCAGCAGCACTTCAATGATGTTGATATCGATCTTGACATGCCAGTCCTCCAGCCATAAGGCCGCCAGCTGATGATTTTCCACATGAATATAGGTGGAAATGAAGATGATAACGAACCCCATGAACAGTCCGGAAAACAACTCCCCCAGCGGCATGCGCGAGATGGGGACCGGCCCAAGCGAGTACAAAAAGCCGACCAAAAACGATAATCCGCCCAAAAGCAGGATCAGCAGGCTGGTCTGGAGGAACAGAACAACCCCCGCGCTTATCGCGATTACGAGCAGGGTTATAATGGCGGCAACGACTGTCGATTCCTTCAATTTGAACTGCACGATTGCATTATGGACTTCATAGCCGTAGCCATGGGTTTTGATCGCCTTTTTGTAATCGTAATAGTTGTTGATCGCCGTGGTCGCCATATCGAAGGACAGCAGAGAGGCCAACATCAGCAAGAAATGGCTGAGTTCGAAGGATTGGAACCGAAATACGGCATACAGACTGCCGATAAAGAAGGGGATCATGCTGGCCGTTTTGGTCTGAAGCTCGACCAGCTTAAGAAAGCTTTTGATTGTCACGTTTCATACTCCTTTGCATGCACAGCACCCGTAGAGGCATCTTTCTGTTTCGCATCTTTTCCTCATAAACTTTACCACCAGATCCAAGGCCAGTCCAGTTCCTTAGCTTCTCCCAAATAGCTGCAAAAAAAGCACGCAGAAACCAAGTCCGCGCACGCCGATTCATCTTGACAAGCCATTCTATCAATATTAATCTAGAGGTAGATAGATAACTAGATTTTTCTTCCAATCGCATATCTATCCTAGTGATAAAGGCAAACCCATCGAAAGATGGCGACGCAAAGCTACAGGGGCTTCAGCGAAGATGACTCGCTATGCCAGCCAGTTACCGATAGAGATAGCTTGACGTGTCTTTCGCGAACGTTCCCAAGCCCTTCTTACTTCGGTAGGCGGGGCTTTTTCATTAGGATGGACAAGCGAAGGAACAGGTCAACTCCGTATTGACAAAGGCAAACCTGTTGAAAAGCAGGGACGCAAAGCTATAGGGGCTTCAGCGCCGCCAGCGCTCAGCCAGCCAGCTACCAGTATTGAAGCAAGCGCCGAACTGCGCGATTATACTCTACCAATCCGGATGGAATGGAAAGAATCGCGGAAGCAGAGACGCCGGGCTTCAGAGGAGAGATTGCGATGAAATGGGACAAGCGTCTATTGGGCCTGCTTGTATTGGCCGCTATCTTGTTCACGGTGCCGGTATATCCGGTTCACGCCGAGGATGCCATTATCGATAAATTAGTCGTGCTGCCAAGCAGCGAGTATAATGTCAAGGAAGCCGAAGCCATGAAGGAACGGCTGGCCAAGATTCCCTCCCGCATTTTGAACCAGTTGTATGACAAGGGCGTCAAAATCAAGCTGACGAACGACATCATTACGAACGAACCGGAGTTAAGCTATTTGAAGGGCGTTACGCCGCGAGGCTGGGAAGGCACCGGCATGACATGGGACGATGTTCCCGGCGTCAGCGAGCGGATTGTCGCCGCCCGCATCGGTTACAGCAATAAGGGCCAGGGACACAATTCGTTCAATCTGGAAATTCACGAGACCATGCATGCGGTGGACCGTATCGTCTTCAATGAAATCAGCGGCACCGAGGAATTCAAGAACATTTTCAATCAGGAAGCGAATGTCAACTATAACGGGGACGGCTACGTGTCGGTCCATCCGACCGAATACTTTGCGGAGACCGCCAGCTTGTATGTATACAGCGACGCCACGCGGGAAGAGCTCAAGAAGACGACTCCGCTCACCTATGAATTTATGGACAAGCTGTTCGCCAATCCATAACAGACACAGAAGCTCCTTCCGGGCAGAGGCCTCGGAAGGAGCTTCTTGTTCATGCAGGCGAGCCTGCCTTATGGGTATACCCGGTCCGGTTGGATGGAATCCCACGTCTCATAACCGTTCTCGGAACGGCTGTACTCGTGGTGGTTCGTCGCCTCCAACACGTCCGTATAGTACCATTTGCCCGGCTTGTTATCCGGCCATTGCTTCGCATCGTCATGGATATCGGCTGCCTTCACCTTCCGGTTAAGCACACTGTTGATGAAAGCCATCGCTTCCGCCCGCGTAATGTACTGATTCGGCTTGAAGGTGCCGTCCGGATAACCTTTAATCCAGCCTTTATTCGCGGCCGATACGATATATTTCTCCGCCCAATGTCCGGAGATATCCGAGAACATGCCGTTCGCTTGATCATTGAGCTTGTCGAATCGGGACGCGATCGCGGCGAATTCCGCCCGCGTAATCGATTGGCCCGGCTTGAAGGTGCCGTCCTGATATCCGGTGATGATTCCGGCCCGCTCCATCGTCGAGATGTGTTTATTCGACCAACGTTTCTTCGCTACATCCGAGAACGAATTCTGGTCGGTCAGATAGTTCGCGCGGCTCTCATTCTCCATCAGACGATAGAAGATGGCGGCGACCTCTTCCCGGCTAATCTGATTCTCCGGCTTCACCGTGCCATCCGGGTAGCCGTTGATGTAGTTGTAGTGATTCTCCATATCCAGCTTCGGCGGTACCGGCGGCAATGGCGGCACAGGAGGCACCGGAGGCAGCGGCTTCGGCGACGGCGTTATTGTCGTGGTGCTTCCTCCCGGACTGCCGCCGTCCGGATCCGGATTGGACGAATTTTTCGTGTAATAGAAAATGTATTCCTGTCCTTCCGCATCGGTGAACGTGTACGTGTCACTGGACTTCACCGGCGTATAGCCGGATACCGGGACTGCCGTCAACGTCACTTGTTCTCCCGGCTTGCCGCTCTTCGTCGTCGGCGCTGCCAACGTGTTGCCCGTTCCCTGCTCCAGATACTTCACGGTCACCTTGTGCTCCGTCTGGGATGGGTCCTTTTTGTAGAAAATATTCAACATCTGCTCCGGTTCAGCAGTGAATGTATACGAGTAACTTGGATGCTCAGGGTGATAGACGGCACCCGTTACCGTAATCGGAGACGTCCGGTACAGGATTTGCTCGCCCGCTCTTCCTTTGACTCGCTCGGATTCTTTCAGCACATGGTTCGTCTCGGCTTCCAGATGGTTAACCGTCAGAAGCTGAATATCGCCATGCTCTCCCTTCACATAGTAGAACGTATACTGCTGATCAGAAGCCGTCGTAATCGTGTAAAGCTCATTGAATTTCAGCGGCGTGTATACGGCGTCTGTAACGGTAATCTGATCCGCTCTCAGCCACAGCACTTCCCCGGCCTTGCCGGAATGAGTGGACGGAGCTTGGAGAGCCAGATTCGATTCTTGATCCACATAGTGAACCGTCACCGTGTACGTCTCGCCCTCATTAACTTTGTTGTAGTAGAAGGTGTACTCCTGCTCGGTGTCTGCTGTAACTGTGTACTCGACGCTATATCGTTCCGGCTTGTAGACCGAATCCGTCACCGTAATGTCTTCCGCCTTCAGCGTAAGCGCCGACCCCACTTGCCCAATATGCGAAGTGGACTCCTTCAGCGAGTGTTCCGTCGCCCGATCGACGTAATGCACGATTACGGTGCGCTCTTCGCCTGTCGGATCATCTTTGGTGTAGTAGAACGTATACACTTGGTCAGCTTCCGCCGAGAACGTGTATTTGTGCGTGGCGTTCAACGGCTTGTAGCCCGCCACTTCTTCCGCCGTCAGTCCGATGGTCTGCCCGGTTACGCCTTCGAGCAGCTTCTCCGCTGCCAGTTCTTTCTCCGTTCCTTGCTCCAGATACTTCACGGTCAGCGTCTGACTGCTTCCGGCGTAGTAGAAGATGTATTCGTTCGTTCCTGCTTTGAACGTGTACGCATACGTATCGTTCTCTGCGGTGTAACCCGGAATCGGCTTCGCTTCCAGCGTTACGGTCTGGCCCGTTGCGCCTTCATGCGCCGTTGCTTCAGCCAGTACCTTATCCGTACCTTTCTCCAGGTACTTCACGGTGACTGTCTGCTTCTCCGCCGTGTAGTAGAAGATGTGATCCGGATTCTCGCCAGCCTTCAGCTCATATGTCACTGTTTTCGGCTCTTCCGCTTCATAGCCCGCAATTTCTTCGGCTTTCAGCGTAAGCTCTTCCCCGGTCTTCCCTGTCTTCACGCTTGGTTCCAGCAGATCCTTACCCGTGGCTCGGTCTACGTAACGGACTTTTACGCCCTGTCCCAATCCGTTGTAGTAGAAGACATGATCCGGATTTTCAGCCTTCAGCACATATTCTACGGTTGTCGGCTCTTCTGCTTCATACCCCGCAATTTCTTCGGCTTTCAGCGTAAGTTCTTCCCCGGTCTTCCCTGTCTTCACAATTGGGGCCAGCAATTCCTTGCCGGTTCCACGGTCCACATAGCGCACCTTCACGCTCTGCTCTGTCCCGTTGTAGTAGAAGATATGATCCGGATTTTCGCCGGCCTTCATCACGTATTCTACGGTTGTCGGTTTTTCCGCTTCATATCCCCCAACATGTGCGGCTTCCAGCGTCAGTGTTTCTCCCGTCTTCCCTGTCTTCACGCTTGGTTCCAGCAGATCCTTGCCCGTGGCTCGGTCTACGTAACGGACTTTGACGCTTTGATCTTTTGCGGTGTAATGAAAAGTAATCGTTACATCCTGGCCAGGCATCACGCCCGTTACATGCCCGCTGTCCACAGTCAGTCCGCTGCCTTTGCTAACCTCGACATTGGAGAACTCGTAGCCGTCGAAATTCTTGCTGCTTACATCGATGGATTCCCCCGGCTTTTTGTCCGCCTCGCTGCGATCCAGCACCTTGTCTCCCGATTGGTGAACAATCGTCAGCTTGTTAGGGACATCGTTATAACCGAACCAAATAATTGGCGAAGGCTTGCTAACCGTCAAATCCACTTTCGTTGGATTGTCGCCAACTCTCAACGTGTAACCTGGCACTGTTGGCGCCGGGACGGTATAGGATTTGCCAACCTCAAGCGCGTCGCTTCCATCCTCCTCGTGGTAGCGGCTGTACAGCTCTTGGGCCAAATCCGGGCGTTCGACTTCTTGGCCGTCGGAATTGACCGGCTTGCCGTTGGCATTGACTTTATACGCCTTGACGAGAATCGAACCTTTGCCCAAGCCCACTCTCGGCACTTCGAAATCCTTCGATGTACGATCACCTTTGGCATCGGTGTAATTCATCGTCGTTGTCTTATTGGTCGGGTACAATTGTTTTGGATCCGGGTTTTTGGAGTGATCCATTTTGACCCGGTAAGTAAGCGTCGCCGGATTGCCTTCCGTAACATTGCCAATGTTCCAGGTAAACGTTTCGGTTTGCGGGTTCCAGGTTACCTCCCCTTGAGAGGCCTTGTAGTCGTCCGGGCCGAAGGAGCTTCCCTTCAACTTCAGATCGAACATGTCCCCCATCGGGTCAGTGACTACCGCATTCTCTGCGGCAAAGGCAATTTTGCTGGCCAGTTCGGAGAAGATTCGCTCCAGACTGTCGCTGGTGCCCGAATAATAGCCTTTGTTGGCAACATCTTTCAGCGTATTGGTGGCATTGCTATTGCTGCCAACATCCAACCCAATAGAATAAATATGAATTCCTGCATCATGGGCCAGCTTGGCTTCGGAAATCGTGCCGATGCCATTGTCTTTAATTTCAAACTCATAGCTGCAACTCCACAAAAAACAAGTTTCCTTACCCAAACCATACCAGTTAGAGCCCAGGCTGTAACTGGAGCCCGACCCAATAATGTTTTTGTCGTTAAAATCAGAAAGAATAAACTGATGGCTATTATTTCCCCATGAACCTTTTACTGCAGTAGACGCCTTGTAACTATACGTCGGCTCCCCGTCACTCAGCAGAACGATCACTTTGTTGTTGGCCTGGCTTGTCTTTAAAAGCTCCTGAGCTTCGTGCAGTCCGGCCTGAATATTCGTTCCCCCGGTCGCCTGTATATTATCAATGGCACGTTTCAATTCCGTCTTCTGGTCAAGGCCTTTGAAGTCAGACACCTGATCAGAAGTCTTATTGAAGGTCACTACTGCAATTCTCGTGTCCGAGTCTTCAATCAAGAGATTGTCAACGAATTTCTTCGCTGCATCCTTGGCCTTCGGCAATCGGTTCTGGTTCGGTTTTTGGGTCATGCTTCCCGACTTGTCGATTACGAGCACGACATCGGAGGAGCCCGATTTCAGGTTCTTGCCTTCGACTGTCAGTGTAATATCCCATTCATCCAGCTTGCCTTCGACCGGGTTCGCTTCCTTCGTGAGCTTCACCGCTCCCGGATTCGGCCACTCAAGCTCCCCGGAACTCGCCGCCTGGGCGCCGAGCGTGCCCGGAATCGTCCCAAATGCGACACTAAACATACACAACCATGTAACTACTAGTCTGAATCGGCGTTTCATAGTTTCCTCCTCATTTTTTCATCTGAGTCCTCCTTTGCAGAGTAAAATTGCCTCCTCACGTCTTATTTATATCGTTCTGCGGGCCAAAAATACCGCGGAGAACCGCCCTATGAAAAATAAAAAAATCCGGCTGCAATTTAACGATTGTTAAATGCAGCCGGACGATCATGGGCCTGGTGGCCTTTAGATTCCTAAGCTTTGCGGCCTAATCTTTCGATTAGTGTGCCCTATGTAGTTACGGTATCCAATCATACCCAGCTAAAGCACTATTCAATGCTCAATATATGGGACAGCCTCCTTTTTGTCAATCACTTTTTTGAAAATTTTTCGTTCCGCTTCCAACAGCGCCTGAACCCCCGAAAAATCCCCTGGTTGGGGGATTTTCTTCAAACTGCAAATGGGATAAAATATTCATTTCTTTGAAAAATAATCGCCTCTTATTTTCATAATTATAGGTACTTCGACCTAATATTTCACAGTTCGACTCGTTCGCATAGAAATGGATAGGCGAGGAATGAAAAGGAATTAAATTGCAGCTCATTTTCCATCGCTTCCTTCCGAATCGGGTCATACTATAAGGGCGGTTGGTGGTACTCCGAAAAGAAGAGACGACAAAACAAGAGGAATTTGCAGATCTTGGATCGTTGACAAATGGATGAGCAGGACATATGATAAGTGATGTAACGGATGTGTAACCGGTTACACATAGAAAGGAAGGATACTCCGTCATGGCCACGATCAAAGATGTGTCGAAATTGGCGGGCGTATCGGTCGCAACCGTCTCCCGGGTCCTGAACCAAAAAGGGTATGTCCATGAGGACACCGAGAAGAAAGTGATGGAGGCCATTCGGGAACTGAACTATATTCCGAATGACGTCGCCAGAAGCTTGACCAAAAAATCGGCGAAAATGCTGGCGCTTCTCGTCCCCGACATCACGAACCCGTTCTTCAATGAACTGGCCCGTGCCGTGGAGAAGGTAACCCAATTGTACGGATACGCAACCATTTTATGCAACTCCGACGACACCCCTGCCAATGAGAAGCAGTATATTCACGCATTGAAGCAGAAATACATCGACGGCTTCATCCTTGCATCGAATACACTGTCGGCGGAAGAAGTCCGGCTGCTGGATGTTCCGGTGGTCACGTTGGACCGGACGATTTCGGATACCATACCGACGGTCGCCTCCGACAACCGGGAGGGAGCGCGGCAAGGCGTGCAATATCTCCTTGATCGCGGCTGCAGCAAAATCGCCCATATTCGGGGACCGCAGCAGCTATCGATTGCGGATGAACGATGCCAGGGATATTTGGACGTGGTGAAGGAGGCCGCATGGTTCTCCCCGGATCTCATCATCGAAGGCAACTTCAGCCTGAATCAGGCGACGGAAGCGGCCAATCGCTTGCTGGATCGTCACCCCGATGTCGACGGTATCTTCGCCGGCAACGATATTATGGCGATGGGAGCGCTGCGGGCCGTTCAGAAACGGGATATTCCCGTTCCCGACCGGATGCAGATTGTCGGCTTCGACGGCATCTCGCTGGGCGAGATGGTCTACCCGGAATTGACGACAGTCGCGCAATCCATCTATGAAATGGGGCTGCTGGCAGCCCGTATGCTGATTAAAATGATCGAAAGAAAGCCGCTGGACACGATGCATTACAAGCTTCCCGTAGAACTGATCCGGCGAGGGACGACGCGATAATCGCGCCGCTTTCATAGAACTTCATATTCAGGGAATGCTATTCTTTAGAAAAACAGCGTGCGTTCTCTCCGGTCTGATTTTTCTTCATACCCATCCGACAGCTTGGGATGAAGAAATTCTTTGTCGGGTGTGTAACCGGTTACACATACAGTTGATTTGTTTTCATATGCCGCTTTCAACCCACCACATTCAAAAGGAGTGCTTGAACATGGAAACTGTGAAAAAAATTCCTGTCATTCTGGATACGGACCCTGGAATTGATGATGCCGTCGCCATTGCGGCCGCCCTGTTCCATGAGCGTATCGATGTCCGGCTGATTACGACGGTTGCGGGCAATGTCGGCCTCGACAAGACGACCAATAACGCCTTGAAGCTGCTTGAGTTCTTCGGCAAAGAAGTGCCTGTCGCCCGGGGCGCCGCCAAGCCTCTCGTACGCCCGGCCGAAGACTCCAGTCATATTCACGGAGAATCCGGCATGGACGGCTATGATTTCGACGAACCGAAGCAGACTCCGCTCGATCATGCCGTGCTGCAGATGCGCGACACCATTATGAACAGCCCGGAACCGATTACAATCGTTCCGATCGGACCGCTTACGAACGTAGCCCTGCTGCTGACGCTGTTCCCGGAATGCAAGGAGAAGATTGAGCGCATCGTGCTGATGGGCGGTTCCGCTTCCCGCGGCAACCATACGCCGAATGCCGAATACAACATCTATGCCGATCCGGAAGCCGCCAGCATCGTCTTCAACGCCGGTCTGCCGCTCGTGATGGTCGGACTTGACGTGACCAGCCAGGCTACATTGACGACCGAGATTGTGGAGAAGATAAAGGAAATGAACAAGACGGGCTTCATGCTCTACTCCTTGTTCCAGCATTACCGCGGCGGCAGCCTGAAGAGCCGCGGCTTGAAAATGCATGACCTGTGCGCCATCGCCTATCTGGTCAACCCAGGATTGTTCAAGACGCAGGACTGCTTCGTCGACATCGAGCTGGCAGGAACTTATACGGCCGGCACGACGGTCACCGATATTACGAACCGTCTTGGCAAGCCAAGCAACGCCACCGTATGTCTGGACATTGATGTTCCCGCTTTCCGCGAGTGGGCGATTGAAGTCCTTGGCAAAACCGTATAAACCTTCTTATTATATAAGGGAGCGTGTTCAACGTGTTGGAGATCATCATCAGCATCGTTCTTCTTGTTGCAACCGGGTATTTGATCGCCAAGAACTATGACGCTAAATTTGTGCTCCTGGCCGCAGGTATCGTGCTTATGATCGCTGCCGCGCTGCTCGGACATCAAGTTCTGTCACCTGAAGATTCAACCGGGCTTGCCCTGCTTGATCCGTTCAAACAGATTGGGTTAGTTTTCGTAAGACAATTGGGCGGCGTCGGGTTAACGATTATGGTGTTGTTCGGTTTTTCAAGCTACATGACGCACATCGGAGCCAGTGATGTCGCCGTGCATTTGTTGACAAAACCATTGGGCCGCATCAAATCGCAGTATATCCTTGTGCCGATTGTGTTCCTGCTTGGCAACCTGCTGTCTCTGGTCGTGCCGAGCGCGTCCAGCTTGGCGGTTCTTCTCATGGCCACCCTCTATCCGGTCTTGAAGAACACGGGAATGTCTTCGCTCACGGCTGGAGCTATCATTGCAACAACGGCGACGATTATTCCAACGCCTCTGGGAGCGGACAACGTCGTCGCGGCTGAAAATCTGGGAATCGACATTATTGACTATGTATTTACCTATCATGCCAAGATTTCGATTCCGGTGCTGCTGATTATGGCTGTCGCTCATTATTTCTGGCAGAAATATATGGATAAGCGTCAGCAAGGCGCCCTGCATCAGGACATCAATGATGAAAAGCTGTCCGTGAAAAAGGATTTGCCGCCCGCCTACTACGGCTTGCTGCCAATTTTGCCGCTGGTTCTCGTGCTCGTATTTGGATTGCTGATCACGAGCGTAAAGCTTGGGCTGGTGGAAATTACGTTCATTTGTATGGCGTTGGCTCTGCTCATTGAGATTATTCGCAAAGGTTCCTTCAAAGAGACGTCGAAACAGCTCTCGATTTTCTTTACCGGCATGGGAACGGGGTTGGCTCAGGTCGTCTCCCTGATCGTCGCTGCAGGTATGTTGGTCGAAGGCTTAAAATCGATGGGCATTATTGATATGTTAATCGAATCGGTTAGACATATCGAGAGCGCCGGCGTCATCCTGATGCTCACCTTCGCAGGTGTCGAAGGCTTGATTACGTTCATCAGCGGCAGCGGCTTGGCCGTTTTCTATTCCGTGATCAACATCATTCCGGACATTTCGGAGAAGCTGGGGATCAGCGGTGTCATGATCTCGCTGCCGATGCAGCTCATTGCCAACTTGGTCCGCTCCATCTCGCCGGTAGCGGCCGTCATTATCGTCGTCGCTTCAATTATTAAGGTCAACCCGATACAAATTGTGAAACGGACATCCGTGCCGGTTCTGGTCGGGGTCGTCTCTTGCCTCATCTTGTCGTTCATCATGTTCGCCTAAGAGGACAAGGGATTGAGAGGATCCCGCCAGGGATCATCTCCAGGTAGGAGGGAGTGTTAGAAAATGAACCATATATGTGTCGTGGGCAGCTTAAACAGAGATACAAGCCATCTGCTCGCAAGACTTCCGATGGTGGGGGAGACGGTGCATGGCATCAGCACCTCTTCCAGCGCCGGAGGCAAAGGCTGCAACCAAGCCGTATCCGCCGCACGCTTGGGCGCGAAGGTCGCCTTCATCGGCAAGGTCGGTGAAGATAAAGCCGGCGATCAGCTTCTAACAGTGCTGAAGGAGGAGCAAATCGATACCTCGCATATCGATGTCGATCCGAAGGTGCATTCCGGAGAAGCGACAATTCTCATTCAAGAGGACGGGAAAAATGCCATTATCGTCACGCCGGGCGCCAATATGAGCATCCGCGAGGAAGATATAGAGCGTGCTTACTCGGCTATCGATCAGGCGGACATCGTCATCGCCCAATTCGAAATCCCGATTCCGGCGGTAACCCAAGCGTTCGTCTATGCCAAGCAGCAAGGCAAAGTGACGGTCCTCAATCCGGCTCCGGCCAAGGTGATTCCGGAGGAGCTGCTGCGGGCTACCGACATTCTGGTGCCGAATGAATCCGAGATGCAGATCATCACGGGAGTGGAGCCGAACAGCGACGATGCTATTCGCCAAGCGGCGGACCGGCTGCTCGGGTACGGCATCCGCTACGTCATCGTGACGCTGGGCGAGCAAGGGGCGCTTATCTGCCATGCGGACGGAGCCGCGCATGTGCCGGCGAAGCGCGTAACCGCGGTCGATACGACGGCCGCCGGCGATTCGTTCATCGGCGCCCTGTGCAGCCGCCTCGATCTCGCTCAATGGCAGGATATCCGCCATATGGAGGACATCGTCCGGTTCGCCAACTCCTTCTCGGCGCTGGTCGTTCAGCGCAAGGGAGCCATCTCCTCGATTCCTTACGCGCATGAACTGGAATCTTTGCAGGAGAACTAAAAAATACAGCCCAGTCCTGCACGAATATGCCAGGCTGGGCTGTTCTGCTTTATTTTCGGTACTTTTCGATGGCCAGAGCGGCGTTCACCGCCTGATCGATGTCCTCATCCAGCGGCTTCATTTCGTTGCCGCGAAGGAATAAATGCAGGAAGAACTCGCGTGTGCCCCGGTTCCCTGTGACCGGACTGTGCGTAACGCCGGAAGGAGCGTAACCGAGTTCCCTTACCCTTCTCACGAGATCTCTTAATATTTCCCGATACACGTCCGGCGACGCAATCACGCCGGTTCGCCGTATTTCAGGGTCATTTATTTCGAATAGCGGCTTGACGAGACAGAGCATTTGCCCGTCCGGTTCCATCAAAGCTCCGGCAATGGGAATTGCCTGCTTCAGCGACAAATAGGACAAATCCAGCGTCACAAGCGACGGCTTTGGCTGGAGCATCGTTGGCTTCAGCTGCCCAATATTTAGTTTCTCCATGCACACGACGCGGCGATCCTGCCGCAAGCGTCCAGCCAACTGGCCGTACCCAACGTCAACGGCATATACTTGCGCCGCCCCATGCTGGAGAAGGCAATCCGTAAATCCGCCCGTGGAAGCGCCGGCATCCAGGGCGATACGCCCCGTTACGTCGATCCGGAAATGCCGCAGCGCGCCCTCCAGCTTCAGGCCGCCCTTCCCGGCGTATTTCCTTTCGCTCCCTTTGACGGCAATCCGGGCATCCGCTTTTACCGGTTCACCCGCATAAGCCGCTTGCTGCCCGTTCACGAAGACGCTACCCGCAAGAATCAGACTCTCTGCCTGTGCGCGGTCATTTACATGTCTGCCATCCATTAGCGCCCTCCATAAGGGCATTGTCCGTCGTCCCATATCGAATCCTCCCGAGATAGAAGTCTGAATGTTCAGAGTCTTCTTCCGGGAGGAGGGCCACGGATAGGACAGCAGCGTTATGTCTCGACGATCAGATGGTACATCGCTATCTCCTTCCTAGGACGTAGTCTGTTTTAATCTTGATTCAGCGCCTGAAGTCCGCTTAGCAGCCGCTGCGCCTCTTCCATGATATCCATCACAATGCGGGAAGCCGGATCGCCGTCCGTCAGCAGCCGCGTAGCTTGGCCGGCCCACAGCGACATGTAGTCCGCTTCATTCCGTGCTGCCGCGGCCTTGCGAATCTCATTCGTGGCCGAGTTCTGAGTCGGAAACGGCAGCGGCTCTACCCCGCTCTCATCGAACCGCCGCACAAACGCGTTGCTGATCCCCCGTGCCGGCCGGCCCGAGAACACACGCGTAATGACGGTGCTCTCCTCCGTGCTGTCCAGCAGCGCTTGCTTATAGGCCGGATGGGCCCCCGACTCGGCGGCGGTCAGGAACCTCGTTCCGAGCTGCACGCCGCTCGCGCCCAAGGCCAATGCCGCCACCAGACCGCGCCCGTCCATCACGCCGCCCGCCGCGACGACCGGGACCCGAACCCGGTCCGCAATCTGAGGCACGAGAGAGAAGGTGCCGATATTGGCTCCGTTCGGGTGCAGGCCGACGTCGAACGTGCCGCGATGGCCGCCGGCGTCGCTGCCCTGGGCCACGATGACGTCGCTGCCCGCCCGTTCCGCTTCCATCGCTTCGCGGACGGTCGTCACCATCGTCGTGACCCGAATCCCCCGCCGCTTCACTCCTTCCATGAACCGGGTAGGCAGAATGCCGAATGCGGTGCTGATCACAGGCACATTCTCCTCAAGGAGCACCTGTATCTGCTGCTCGAACCGATCGGGCGTATGCAGCTCCGCGGCCGGCTCTCCAAGCCCAAGCTCGGATCGGATGCCGCGCAGCACTTCGTTCACCTCGGCGATTCGGCTCGGATCGTCCGTCATATCGGCCGCGAACAGATTAACCGCGAACGGCTTGGCGGTCCGCTGGCGAATCAGCCGAATCGCCGCCCGGATATCGTCCGGCTCCATATAGGCCGCGCCCAGCGTCCCGAGAGCGCCTGCTTCGGACACGCTCGCCACGAGATCCGCGGTCGTCGGCCCGCCCGCCATGCCGGCTTGGACGATAGGATACGCGATATTCAATGCTTTGCACAGCTCCGTGGTCATCTTCATCCTGATCTCAGCTCCATTCCATCCAGTTTTATACCCAGCCGTCCCTATGCCGGATATCCTTTAAGTACCAATCCTTACCTTTCGGCAGTAAACGAGAGCTTTAGCAAGTTCGACTTCAGCGCAACGCCAATTTTGTATCTGCTGGCAATACAAATGTCCACCCAAGACACATTTTTTCTTCATTGGATGTTACGATTTTATGACAGCCCGCGATTGAATGAGGTGCGATACGCGCCGAAGGTGGCCCATTCGTGCAAGGAGCCGGAAAAACCGGATGTCACAAGGATTCGCACGATCATGCCACAGCACTATTGTACAAATAATTACCAGTCAAAGCGAGTCCCCTTCGCGCGAAAACCGCACTTTTCAGCGCCCTCCTAATGTGACAATATTGCAAACTCGGCCTTTCCGCCCATAAATGTGTACAAAAATCAAAACGGCGGATTTCGGCCGAATACGCGTGATTTTTGTCACATATCACATTTAATCGTTTATTTTTTTGGTTTTCACATCCAATGCCAAACCATTTAATGTCATTTATGGTTTTCTATATGCTTTGTTTTTCTACTCCCTTCTTACTAACATAGACTGTGAAATCATTATCCCGACATATTTCAGCGAAGTTCATCACACATAGAAAGGGGTATTTTTGTGAAAAAGAGATGGTCGCTATCTTTTCTTTTCCTATCTCTTATCATCCTGCTGACCGGATGTGATTCATCACTGCTCGTGCTGAATCCAAAAGGTCCGGTGGCCAAGACCCAATCGGACACGATCATCTTCTCCATGTTTATTATGGCGGGCGTGCTGCTGGTCGTCTACGTCCTGTACATCTACATGCTGACCAAGTACCGGGCGTCGAAGGCCGCGCCGGATTATGAGCCGCCTCATATGGAGGGAAGCACATGGCTGGAAATTACGTGGACGCTCATTCCGGTCATTATCGTCATCATTCTGTCGGTCGTTACGATTCGATCGACCAATGCCGTGGAGACAACGCCGGCAGGCTATGAGGATCAGAAGCCGCTTATCGTCTATGCCTCCTCCTCGAACTGGAAGTGGCATTTCAGCTATCCGGAAGAAGGCGTCGAGACGGTCAATTACGTCAATATTCCGACGAACCGGCCAGTCGAGTTCCGGCTCTATTCGTACGGGCCGATTACAAGCTTCTGGATTCCCCAGCTCGGCGGGCAGAAATACGCTATGAGCGACATGGTGACCAAGCTGCGGCTTGTCGCCGAACATGAGGGTTCCTACATGGGCAAGAACTCCAACTTCTCGGGCGCGGGCTTTGCCCACATGGATTTCGAGGCATTGGCCATGTCGCCGGAAGCCTTCGACAAATGGGTGAACGAAGTGAAAACCACCGCGCCGGAGCTGACGAGCGAAGAGTTCGACGCCTTGCTCGCGACGGAGCATGTCGGACGCAAGAGCTACTCGTCAACCCATCTGGCCTTCAAGCCTGCGCCTGAAGGCGAGCATGCAGGCCATCATCACGGATCCGACGATGCGACCGCTCCGGAAGCAGATTCGGAGCACTCCGGCACGAACCACACGGGAACGGAGCATTCGGACACCGACCATGCGAATATGAATCATTCGGATATGGATCACGGTGCGATGAACGGTTCAGAGCCGGATCATGAGCAGACGGAGCACTCTCAGCATGGCAACTAGATTCGCAGAGAAAGGAGTCAAATCTGTATGAAATGGGACGAATTTTTCGTTACCGGAGAACCGATGATCTACGGCGCGATGGCCAGTATCGTCATCGTGTCGCTCGCCATCCTCATCGGGTTAACCTATTTCAAAAAATGGGGTTACCTGTGGCGCGAATGGCTGACGACCGTCGATCATAAGCGCATCGGCGTCATGTATATCATCGCCGCGCTCCTCATGCTGTTCCGCGGCGGCGTCGACGCCCTGCTGATGCGTACGCAGCTTGCGGCTCCGGACATGAAGTTCCTGGATGCGCAGCACTATAACGAGATCTTTACGACACACGGGGTCATCATGATCCTGTTCATGGCGATGCCGTTCATTATCGGCTTAATGAACGTCGTGATCCCGCTTCAGATCGGGGCCCGCGACGTCGCATTTCCACGCTTGAATGCGGTCAGCTTCTGGCTGTTCTTCTTCGGGGCGATGCTGTTCAACATTTCGTTCGTGATCGGAGGGTCGCCGGACGCCGGCTGGACCGCTTACTTCCCGCTCGCGAGCGTCGAGTTCAGTCCGACCGTCGGCATGAACTTCTACTCCATCGCGCTGCAGATTGCCGGGATCGGCACCTTGATGACCGGGGTCAACTTCATCGTGACCATTCTCAAAATGCGCGCGCCTGGCATGACGCTGATGCGCATGCCGATGTTCACGTGGTCGGTTCTCATCACCTGCGTCATCATCCTGTTCGCGTTCCCGGTTCTCACGGTAGCGCTCGCCTTGATGATGTTCGACCGGATGTTCGGGGCGCAATTCTTCACGATGGCTAATGGCGGCATGGATATGCTGTGGGCCAACCTGTTCTGGGTATGGGGCCATCCGGAGGTCTATATCGTCGTCCTCCCTGCGTTCGGGATTTACAGCGAGATTATCTCGACCTTCTCGCGCAAAAACTTGTACGGCTATAAATCGATGGTATTCAGCATGGTTGCCATCTCGCTCCTGTCCTTCGTCGTATGGGCTCACCACTTCTATACGATGGGTCACGGGGCCATGGTCAACGGCTTCTTCTCCGTCACGACGATGGCGATAGCCGTGCCGACCGGCGTCAAAATATTCAACTGGCTCTTCACGATGCAAAAAGGGAAGATACAGTTTACGACGCCGATGATGTATGCCCTCGCCTTCATTCCGATCTTCACGATCGGGGGCGTCACGGGCGTCATGCTCGCGATGGCGAGCGCCGACTATCAATACCATAATACGATGTTCCTGGTCGCGCACTTCCACTATGTGCTTATTCCAGGCACCGTGTTCGCGGTCATTGCCGGCATGTACTACTGGTTCCCGAAAATATTCGGCTTCCGCCTGAACGAGCGTCTGGGCAAAATCAGCTTCTGGTTCATCGCGATCTGCTTCAACATCACGTTCTTGCCGCTGTTCTTCCTCGGCTTGAACGGCATGACGCGCCGGATGTACACCTACTCGGCCGAGACCGGCTTCGGTCCGCTGAACCTGATCGCCACGATTGGCGCCTTCGGTCTGGCTATCGGCTTCGCGATTCTCGTGTACAACATTTACTGGAGCGCCCGGTACGCGCCAAGAGACAAGACGGGCGACCCTTGGGATGCGCGTACGCTGGAGTGGAGCACCCACAGTCCGGTGCCGGAGTACAACTTCGCCGTCATCCCGAATGTGAAGAGCATGGACGCGTTCTGGTTCTGGAAAAAAGACAAACAGCCGCTGTATGAAGACAAAATCGAAGAGATCCATATGCCGAATAACAGCGGACAACCGTTTATTCTGGGCGTCATCTTCTTCTTCCTGGGCTTCTTCCTCGTCTTCAGCTGGTGGATTCCGTCCATCATCGCCGGCCTGGGTGTGCTGATTATGCTCGCGGTCCGCTCCTTCGAGCGCGATCACGGCCACCACATTCCGGTGAAGACGATTCAGGAGACGGAACAACGATTGCGGGGTGAACAAGCATGAAAGTAGACAACACGCTGCCGCTTGAATATCGCTCGGAGGAGAACAGCAACCGTATTTTCGGATTCTGGTTGTTCCTGGGGGCAGAGATTGTCCTCTTCTCCACCCTCTTTGCTGTCTATCTGACATTGTGGAACCGTACGGGCAGCGGCCCGACGGGTACGGATATTTTTGAACTGAAGGGCGTCCTGATCGAGACGTTCCTGCTGCTGACCAGCAGCTTCACCTGCGGTCTCGCGATTCACAGCATGCGTCTCGGACTGAAGAAGCCGACGCTCGTCTTCTTCGGCATCACCCTGCTGCTCGGCCTTGGCTTCCTCGGCGTCGAGATTGCCGAGTTCGTAACCTATGTCCATGAAGGCGCAACCCTGCAGACGAGCGCCTTCCTGTCCAGCTTGTTCGTGCTGCTGGGCACGCATGGCGCGCACGTCACGCTGGGCCTGCTGTGGGGAGCAGGGATAATGATTCAGATTACGCGCGAAGGCTTTACGATGGATACATCGAATAAATCGTTCATCTTCTCGCTGTACTGGCACTTCCTTGACGTCGTCTGGATCTTCATCTTCAGCTTTGTCTACTTGAAAGGATTGATGTGACATGAAACAACTGTTCCCGATTCGTCATGTGATGGGATATGTCTTCTCTCTCATCCTTTCTGTCGTCGCGCTGGCCGTCATCTTCTGGGATATGTCGTTCGCCATGGGAATGACCATCCTGCTCGTCTGTGCAGCTATCCAGGCATCGGTGCAGTTGTTCTTGTTCATGCACGCCACGGAAGACAAGACAACGAAGTCGTCCAACATGACGAACCTCGTCTATGCGCTGTTCGTCGGTCTGGTCACCGTATTCGGTACGCTGTTCACGATGATCTGGGGTTATCAATAAAGCGAAATATTCACCTGCAAATAAGCCTGCTCCTACCCTGGAGCAGGCTTATTTCAGACTGTCGGCAAAGTCCTGTCGACAGTCTTTTTCTTAGGCAGGGCGGGGCCGGGGAAGGCAGGACCGTTAGGTCAGGGCAAGCGGGTACGGCATGGAGCAAGATGGTCCGCGGTTGAAGCGGTACGCGCATGAAGGAAGCTCGCCCGCGGTTGTAGCAAGCGGGTACGGCATGAAATTGCTGCATAGGCGCAGCATTTTTAGCCTCAAGAGGTTAAATTCCGAGAAAATCCTGTAAAACTGCATCATTTCGCCATTTTGAACGCTATCTGCGCCTTGCCGCAGGATTATTGCTGTATTTTCGCAGCAATCCTATGTTCGAATACTCGTGCCAATGAAATTGCTGCATTCTTGCAGTATTGGCAGAGCAGATAGCTCAGTTCAGAAGCTCAATCCATATCATGGTGTAAAAAGAAAATGGCATAAAAGAAGAGCCACAGCAAGGATCCACGTATAAGAATAAGATTGTCGAGACAACATGCCGAAGGAGGATCTGGCTATGACCAGAGATGAGGAGATAGCGCCTTATTAGAATCTATCATGAATCAAGTTTTGCAGGCGCAGGCAACGGAATAGTGGAAGACGAGACACTATGAGGCGCAGGTTTTCATCTTTTTTATTGGTTTCCTGTCAATTGTCGTCCTGTCGCAACTTACTCGAGTGGCTTCCGCATACGAAGATAACACAGACCGTTAGCACTGCGAGAATCTGCGGATGCTGGCATTAGTGGTCTAAGCATTGATTTAAAGTCGGGAAGTCTGTCCTTGTCTGGAGCAATTAGCGTTGATTATGCCGATGATGTGGGTTGACATTGAATAATTTGAATTTCTTAATGCTGGTTGCCACACTTTTTCCTATAACGGAGGTGTCACTTTGTTTGGCCTATACTTTTTCCTCGTCTTCGTAAGTGCCATCTGCTTTCTTATCAGTTTTGTCAGCACAATCAAAGGGATTGTGGATCGGTCCACCTACAAAGAGCGCCTGTTCTGGGCTTGTGTAAGCATGGTCGTCTTTCTCTACTGTATAATGGCAGTCTTACTCAGATAATAATACAAAGTACATTTCTGGACTTCCAAAGAGTATTCTCACTTGATTGAATGTTTTGTTTTGTCCATATCAGCGCGGTGGCCTTTCTCCTTTGAGCACAATCCTCTAGGCTCACTGCCACTCTTTCAGCCTCTGCAATATCCTATCCTGGTTTTACCGAGATAGGATTTTCTTATGTCTATAGCGACTCGTTGCAGCCCCCCTCTTTATTGATGCGACCCGCCGCATATGTGACCCATCGCCCCCTTCCAGAATAGGATGGTCTAGGCAAATAACTATAGGGAGGATCCGAACGCTATGTACGATTACCCCATGTATCCTTATTACAGTACAATGACGAAGTGCGAGGAGCAGCCGATTACGTTCCCGCCCCAGCATCAAAATCAGCAGCCTGGGCTGGAATATGTAATGTGTCCGCGGCCGATCGCGGAGAATCCGCACTATACCGGCAGCGGCAAGCTTCGGGATCGGACCGTGCTCATTACGGGCGGGGACAGCGGCATTGGGCGGGCTGTGGCCATTGCTTGCGCCAAGGAAGGAGCGGCGGTCGCCTTCGCTTACCTGTATGAAGAGGTCGATGCAGAGGAGACCCGCGCCCGGATCGAACAGTTGGGAGGACGTGTCCTGGCGATGAAGGCCGATCTCCGCAGCAGGGCCGCGTGCTGCGACATCGTGGAGCAGACGCTGCGCCGCTTCGGACGGCTCGATGTGCTGATCAATAATATCGGCGTGCAGTATCCGCAGCACAGCCTGCTTGATATTACGGAGGAACAGCTAGAGCAGACGTTCCGGACCAATGTCTTCTCCTTCTTCTTCGTCACGCAGGCGGCGCTGCCCCATCTGAAGCCGGGCAGCTCAATTATCAATACCGCCTCGGTTACTGCTTATCGCGGCGAGAAGACCTTGATTGACTATTCGTCGACAAAGGGCGCCATCGTATCCTTCACCCGCTCATTGTCCCTCTCGCTGGTCGAGCAAGGCATCCGCGTCAACGCGGTCGCCCCGGGCCCGATCTGGACTCCGCTCATTCCGTCCAGCTTCCCCGCCGATCGGGTGTCAGTCTTCGGATCGGATACGCCAATGAAGCGGGCCGGCCAGCCGTTCGAGCTCGCTCCCGCGTATATCTACCTGGCGAGCGACGACTCTCGCTACGTGACCGGCGAGACGATGCATGTGAACGGCGGCGGGTTCATTACCTCTTGAGCCCGGCCGCAAGGAGCAGGGCGGCTCGCGGTCCGGCGGCCAGCCTGCCGATGGCCTGCCGAGGCTAGGCCGCCTTTCTTCTCATCACTTGATAGATAACCTCGGAGAACACCAGCCCCATCGCGATCGCCCCCGATATCATCGCCGCCTTGACCCCAAGCTGCACCGCGATGTCGTATTGATTCCAGACCGCATGCCGCATCGCGTCATAGGCCATGCCGCCGGGCACAAGCGGGATAATGCCGGAGACATTGAAAATAATGATCGGCGTCCGGTACTTCTTGGCGAAGACGTGGCTTATCATCGTCACGACGAAGGAGGCGATCAAGGTCGCCGGAATGGCATCGAACCCGACCATTGTACACGAGAGGTAGACAAGCCACCCCATTAAGCCGACGAAGCCGCACTGCACAAGATTCTTCGCCGGAACATTGAAAAGGATACCGAAAGCAGCCGTCGCGAAGAAGCTGACCGCCAGTTGTTCGATGAAGCTCATTCCCATCCTCCTTCCCTTATCCGAGGGACAAGACGCATGCGATTCCGGCGCCGATCGCGAAGGCCGTCAGGAAGGCCTCCGCGCCCTTCGAGATGCCGGAGACGAGATGTCCGGCCATCAGATCCCGAACGGCATTCGTAATCAGCAGTCCGGGGACGAGCGGCATGACCGAACCGATGATAATTTTATCCAAGTCGCGCCCCAGCCCATAGGTGACGCATAGATAGGACACCGTCCCGATGGCGATTGACGCCAGGAACTCGGCGAAAAACTTGATGCGCACCAGTCCGTGCACATACAGCAGCAGCGAGAAGCCGATGCCGCCCGCCAGCATCGCGGGCACAAATTCCGGCCAGCCGCCCCGGAACATTATGGCGAAGCAGCCGCTGGAGACCGTTGCCGCGGCGATTTGGAGCCATAGCGGGTAGGCCAGGCGGGCCTTGTCGATTCGCTGCAGCAAGCGCAGCGCCTCAGCCGCCGGAAGACCGTCGCCGCTAATCCTGCGCGAAATATGGTTGACGAGCGTCACCTTCTTCAGATCGGTCGACCGCTCCCCGATGCGGAACAGCCGCGTCGTCGGCGCGGAGCCGTCAATAGCGAAGATGATGCCGGTCGGCGTCACGAAGCTGTGACTGTTCTCGTAGCCGTAAGCAGCCGCAATCCGCATCATCGTGTCCTCTACCCGGTACGTCTCGCCGCCGCATTGGAGCATAATTTTCCCCGCGAGAAGACATACCTGGGTCACCTCGTAGCTTGCACTCGGCTGTGCGCTCATTGCTTCACTCCCCATACTGGCCATCTGCGCTGTCATTGATGACATGCTTGGGACATGCCGCGATGTCCATTCGCAAAAAGGAGAGCCGTCGCTCTCCTTCTCTAGCATTCTGCCTATAGTGTAACCGACGCCTCCCGGTTTAGTCCAGATGAGGAAAATGCAGCCTGCCAGGCACCCGCCACCTAGCTGCGATACACATTGTGATGCCATTCCTGATGCAGGAACGGACCGTCACAATTCTGGACCGCTTCATCATAAGACAAAGGTTGTTGGCTAACCAATATCGCCTCGAAGTAAGCGATACGATTCGCAATATCGCGTTCGATTGCCTCCCGGCCGCTGATGATCGGGCCATGGCTCGGGATAAGCGCATAATCCCCGTATTTCCTAAGCTTATCCAGCGAGTCCCGATGTCTCGCCACATACTGGCCGCTATCCACCGATGGCAGTATCGCTTCTCCGCCGTTCGTGAACATAAGCTCGTCGCCGATATGAGCGTACTGCCCGTTGATGAGGACAAGCGCACTGCAATGCGCATGGCCGGGGAAGGAAAACAGCGTCAATTCGAAGGAACCGAACGGCAGGTGCAGCGGCTCGTCGAATACGATATCCGGCGTAAAACACGGATGATCCCCCGGATCGGTCCACATATCGAGCGTCACCTGGTAATGCGCGCTTCCGTAAATCGGGACTTCAGGAAGCGCCTTCAGTCCATATATGTGGTCAGCGTGGAAATGCGTCAGTATGACCCCCTCAATCGCGATGCCCTGGGAGGTCAGATCTTCATATACTTGCTGGGCATGCTCCTCGAAGGCGGTATCGATAAGCATCGCCTTGCCATTCTCAATCAGGGCCGTAATATTGTAACCGTAATGCCTGTCCGGGCGCGGCTCAAACATGTAAAGTACGATGCCATCCGCAATCTGGTGCTTCTCCATAGCAACCTCCTGTGTCGAGATAATGATCCTTGTTCAACACCCTCACTATAAAATAAAATGACTGACAACTATATGTCAGCCATGATACGACAACCACATTTCATAAATATATTGTTGGACGGCATTTCTGACCTGGGGAGGATCGACGACCGTACAGTCCTTGCCGAAGCCAATGATGAACTTGGATAGACCCTCTTCATACGGAAAATAATCCGTGACGATAAAATGTCCCTCCTCGGTTCTCGTTATCGACTCCTTCGGAAAATGCTCCGCCAGTTGCCCTCCGATACGGGCAGAGAATTGCAGCGTCACCTTGATGCTGCTGTGATAATACCCCTCATCGAGCAGTCTCTGGACCGCTTCCGCCGACTCCGGCCGCTTCTCGTAATGTCCGCCCAACCGCAGCTGCCGGATCCGCACCAGCTTGAAGCGGCGGTAACCGTTCCGGATGCGGCAATAGCCATTAAGATGCCAGTGGCCTCCAGAGAAAGCGATCTGGACCGGCTCTACCGTCCGCTCCTCGACGTCCATGCGCCGGTTCATATAATCGAAGACAAGCAGCCGCGATTGCTCCAGCGCTTGATTCATCAGCTGCAGGCTGCTCCTCAGCTCATCCTCCATGCTAAAATGAGACAGGTTGATGCTCCATGCATCCGCGACAGGACGTCTCCGCTCATGCTCGAATTTCAACACCATATCGTTGAAATGCGGGTTCTTCCCGAACAGCATGTTCAAATTGTTCGCGACGGCCAGAAACGTTGCGGCCTCCCCTTCGTTCAGGAACAGATTGGAAACTTGATAATTCTCCATCAGGTAGTAGCCTCCGCCCGGCCCGCCGAGCGCCGCGATCGGCACCCCGGCCTCGCCCAGCTTGTCGATATCCCGGTAGATAGTGCGAAGAGAGACCTCGAAATGTTCGGCCAGTTCCTGGCCCGTCACCTTTCCCCGCTGCGCGATGATTAGCAGCATAGAGAGCAGCCGCTCGACTCTCATGACCCTATCGATTCCTTCCGCTCGGGCACGGGCAGATCGTGCTCTTCTTCCGGCGGGAGATCTTTGGTGAAGCGCGCTTCAATCTTCTTGCTGACCCATAGCGAGGCGGCAAGGAACAATACCACGTACACAATCTGAATCGGATGATGAACGAACCTCATCAAGTCATGCCCGATGTAGGAGACCGCGAACACCATTATCGCCTTGCCGAGCGTGACCGCAATGAAGAAGGAGCGAATGCGCATCCGGGCGATCGCAGCCGCCATATTGATAATAACGAACGGGCCGACCGGAAAAATACTGAGCAGAAAGACATAGCTGAACGCATTGCGCCGCACCCACAGCAAGCTCTTCTTGACCTTGGGCTTCTGCGCGTAGCGCTGAAAATATCGATGTCCGGCAATGGTGCGGACGATGAGGAACGTGACCATGCATCCGGCGATCATGCCGAGCCAGGAGTAGAAGAACCCGGGCCACAGCCCGTATACGGCGGCATTGACGCCGACGATCACGATCGTTGGCAGCGGGGGAATGAACGACTTCATGAAGGTCAGCAGAATGCCGGGCAGCGGACCGAACGACCGGAACTGCTCCAGCAGATCCCTGAGGTTCTCCTCCGTCACGTAAGACATGATATTCGATAACTCCATATTTTCTATGCACCAACTTCTATTCAGCTTGATGGGACAGAGCCGAGCTATCCGCTTCGCCATCTATCCTCCGCCTAAGCATAGCATAAATATCGGGCCAGGAGATGACCGATCCGCGCTGCCATCAATTGTTCAATAATGGAACAGGGACGCCCGCCGCCGGGCCCCCTGAAGCGGGCTTAGGGCCGCTTCCTGACAAGCGGCGGCATTCCCAATAGGTCAGCATCCGCCAGAACCACTCCAACGGTTCGCACGAAAGGGCTTGCCGCCATGCCGCACCCATCCCCATTAGCCGGCCATCAGATTTTTGGACCCTTGCGGATAGAACACGGAGATATGATCGACATGCGGATTCGGGTTCTTGCCGGTTGGCTTGGGCACAATGAATTTGAGCTCGTAATCCGCGCTGGCCTCGTATACATAGATCGCATCGCCCCCGGTCTCGCGCACATCCTTCGCTTTCCCCAGCGCCTTCTCCACATCCTCCAGCGTCAGCTTCCGCACTTCCGGACCGTCCGATCGGACGTCGAAAATCTGCATGCCCTTGTTATAGCCGAAGACGATATGCCGCTTCTCATAGGTGGCGTACATGCCCTGTCCCGCGAACTCGTCCTTGTCCGGCTCGCCCCATTCCTTCTCCACATCATCCATTAACCCATGCTCGACGGCGAAGCCGCTGTGCGCTACCCGCCCTTCGGCAGCGAGCTTCATCATCTCCTCGACCTCTTGCGCCGAAGTCGGCTCGCCCTTCTCCGGCTTCGTCCCGCCGGAAGTCTCGTCGTGGCCGGAAGGCGCCGAGGCGGGCGGCTTCTCCGCCGATGACGCATCCGGTGAAGGGGACGGCGCCTCCGACGCGATATCGGTGTTTTTATCCGGCCCCTGGACCGCAGGCTCTGTGCCGCAGGCGCTCAGCAGCAGTGCCAGCGCCAGACTTAACGCCATAGCTGTCATCGATTTGCGTTGCATGGCTGTCACTCCCTGAGGTTCGGAATATTAACATTGCAGATATGTTAACATTGACGTATTCATTCCGCAAACAGACAGTCGGCTCTCAGAGCCGTTTTCCCTTTTCCGACACAAAAAAGCGCTTCACCAAGGTATCGGACGCCAACGTCAACCTCCAATTCCGCCTCATCGTCACCATCCGGTCACCTGGATAGAGGTTGCGCCCGTATACGGCAAAAACAGCAGATAGCCGAAGCCATCTGCTGTAAGCTGCCATGCCGCCCGATCTCAGGCGAATCGCATATATCAGGATTGCACTTGCAAAATGAGATGAATCCCGTTCGGATCCGACGTTCGTACCGTGCCCGCTTCCTCCTCGACCGGAGCATGAAGCTGACGCAGCCGTTCAACGGTCTGCTTCCGCGCCTCCTCGTCCGGCAGCATGAGCGTGAACCATTTCAAGCCTGCGCTATGCTTGCCGGGTGCGGACGCCCCCGCGCTGTGCCATGTATTCAGGCCGATATGATGATGGTATTTCCCGGTCGAGATGAACAATGCTTGACGGCCATAACGGGCAACGGTCTCGAAGCCCAGCCCCCGGCTGTAGAATTCCTCCGTCTTCTCCAACTCGGAAACCTGCAAATGAATATGACCGATGATGGTGCCGCTTGGCATCGCCGTCCATGGGCGTCCGGTCGCTTCATGCAGCAGGCTGTCGGCCTGCAGCGCCACCGTCGCCATGCCGACCTGGCCCTCGCTCCAGCTCCATGTATCCGGGGAGCGATCCGCATAAATTTCGATGCCGTTCCCTTCTGGATCGGCCAGATAGAGCGCTTCGCTCACATAGTGATCGGATGCCCCCTGGAGCGGGTACCCAATCTGGATGAAGTATTGAAGAATATCGGCCAGATCGGATCGGCTCGGGAGCAGGAACGCAATATGGTACAGCCCGGTCTGGCGCGGGTTCCTCGGCTCGATCGTATCCGGCTGCTCCAGCGTGACGAGAGGCGTCACGCCATCCGCCGTCAAGACGGCGCTGGAGCCGGATTGTTCGAGTACCCTGAATCCAAGGATATCGCGGTAGAACAAGAGCGAGCGTTCCAGATTCTCTACGGCAAGCTGGACATGGCTGACATAAGTTGACGGGTAACGATGAAAATTCATAGGATGGTTCCCCCTTCAGGCTCTAGGCCTGTTCATGCGTTCGGCTTGCTGCCGAAGAAAAGACGATCGAGCGACCACGTATTGCTTGGCGCCAGGAGCAAATATACCGCCATGACAAGGTAGGCCAAATCCAATTCATAGCCCGCCATTTCCGGACTGCCGGTAAAGCCTGCCGCGAACTTCACCTTCACCATCGCCCCAGCCATGATAAGAATGAACAGGGCAGCGAAAAGGCGGGTTCCCAGGCCAAGAATAAGAGCGATGCCCCCGATAATCTCAATCAAGGCAACGGCATAAGCGGCAAATCCCGGGAGCCCCAGACTCTCGAAGAAGCCCATTGTATTGCCGATGCCGCCCTGGAACTTCTGAAAGCCGTGGATAAGAAAAGCCGCTCCCAAGAAGATCCTTACCAGCAGAGCACCTAATTCGTGAAGTTTTGTCATTTCCGAATACACATCCTTTAATTTTAAAATCACTGCAACCTGGCTTGTCACCACAAGGTTACTAATTACAAGTAAATATAAATTAGTCAATTGATATTGTCAAGTAATTATATTTTTTTGGGAAAGGTGCTTATTTCCCATCACCAGTGCTATAATAGAAATGTAGAGGTGATGGAACATGAACGGAACATCCAGTGAACGATGCCCCCGCTTCGACAAAGCGATGAGTATTTTGAGCCAGCGTTGGACAGGGCTTATCATCCATCAATTGCTGGGAGGCCCGCAGCGCTTCTGCACGATGGAATCGGCAATCGCTATTAGCGGCCGGGTTCTGTCCGAGCGATTGAAGGATCTGGAGCGCGAAGGCATCGTGCGCCGTGAAGTATATCCCGACACGCCAGTGCGCATCGAATACTCTTTGACAGAGAAGGGGCACGCTCTGGAACCGATCATTCGGGACATTGAAGCTTGGGCCGCGCAATGGATCGAGCTGTAACCCGCTGCGCAGAGCCCCGCTGCCGATAACATCAAAGCCGGATCTCCTTCGCGGGAGACTCCGGCTTTGTTCGCTTCCTGACCTATAAATACCTACTGCGTCGGCTTCTTCGTGAGCTGCTCCTGGGCGAGACGAATCATCTCCCGCACCATCGTGCCGCCAATCCGGCCCCCGACACGCCCTGCCGATTCGGTTGACAGTTCTCCGTTGTCTCCCGGCTGCAGCGGGACGCCCAATGTTTTGGCGACCTCGTACTTGACGTCGTCCGGCCGGTTCGGATCTACGGCGAAGCCTTCCTGCCGCATTACTTCCGCCTTGAACGCATTAACGCCCTGCTCTGCTCCGTTCACGAGCAGCCTTCTTCGGTTCCTGCGGGCCATCATCCTGCCTCCTTGCCAGCATAAATTATGAATCCTTCATACAATGGCCCGGAAGCGGTCAAATTATGTGCCTCGGCTTTATCCCCTTCTTCCTTGCTTATCTTCTCCGTTTCGTGCGTTTTTACCTGTGCAAAAATAGGCTGGAAATTCGGCGCACCCGACCTATCCACAGCAAAATTCCGGCTGCCGGGGACGTATATGAGTCACGCCCGGAAGAAATGATAAGTCCGACGGATCCCGCCGATTCAGGGCGACGGATTCAAAGCACTCACAATATGGGTTTATATAGGTGAGGATATGTCCTGCATTCATCTGTGTGGTAGTATGGGAAAAGGGAGTACATACCATAGTTTGAGGTGAAATCTCGTGAAAAATGAAATTATTCAACGATTTACGGCCTACGCCAGAGTAGACACCCAATCGAATGATGACAGCCAGACATGCCCGTCCACGCCGGGACAACTGGATCTGGCCCGCCTGCTCGTGGAAGAGCTGCAGGCGATCGGCATGCAGGAGGTGACCCTGGATGAGAACGGCTATGTCATGGCCACGCTGCCGGCCAATACGGACAAGGATGTCCCGACGATCGGGTTCCTCTCCCATCTGGATACGGCGACGGACTTCACCGGAGCCAATGTCAACCCGCAGATTGTCGACAATTACGACGGGAATGCAATCGTCTTGAACGAAGCGCTTAATGTCGTGCTGTCGCCGGCCGAATTCCCGGAATTGGCGAATTACAAGGGCCATACGCTGATTACGACGGACGGAACGACCTTGCTCGGCGCGGATGACAAGGCTGGGATTGCCGAGATTATGACCGCGATGGCCTATCTTCTCCAGCACCCGGAGATGAAGCATGGCAAGGTGCGTGTCGCCTTCACCCCGGACGAGGAAATCGGGCGGGGTCCCCACCGCTTCGATGTAGCCGCCTTCGGCGCGAAATACGCCTATACCGTTGACGGCGGCCCGCTCGGGGAACTCGAATATGAGAGCTTCAATGCGGCGCAGGCGAAGATTACGGTCAAGGGGACGAATGTCCATCCCGGCACGGCGAAGGGCAAAATGATCAATACGGCCAAAATCGCCATGGAGCTGCACAGCAAACTTCCTGCCGAGGAAGCACCTGAGTTCACCGACGGCTATGACGGCTTCTATCATCTCATCTCCATTCAAGGAGATGTGGAGCGTACCGATCTGCGCTATATCATCCGCGACTTCGACAAGGCCAACTTCGAGGCCCGCAAAGCGAAGCTCGAAGCGATCGTGAAGGAGCTTCAGGGCATCTACGGAGAAAGCAGCATTATCCTCGATATGAACGACCAATATTACAACATGAAAGACAAGATCGAGCCGGTCAAGCATATTGTCGATATTGCCTATCAAGCGATGAAGAACGTCGGCATCGAGCCGATCATTACCCCGATCCGGGGCGGCACGGACGGATCGCAGCTCTCCTATATGGGACTGCCGACGCCGAATATTTTCACCGGGGGAGAGAACTATCACGGCAAGTTCGAATACGTCTCGGCCGACAATATGGTGAAGGCAACGGAGGTTATTATCGAGATTATTAAGCTGTACGAGCAGCAGGCTGCGCAATAAAGCAGGAAGGGGCTATCCCCGTCACCGTGCGTGACGACGGGATGGCCCCTTTTCTATGACGGCCGGCCTCCGGCCCCCGCTCGTTACCGAACCTTCTCCGACACAGCCTCGCCCCAACCGGCTCAACAATGCATATGCCGCGCCGCCTCCTCCCAAGGAACGCTGTATCCCTGCCCTTTGGCGCAGAAGATGGAGGCCGAGGTGTAGAGCGGATCCGCGTCTTTATTGTAAGCTTTGGCGGCCATAATCTCCTCGGCGTTATGACAGCGCTCGTACCCGCCGAAGCGCAGCCGCAGCATCCCCTTGCCCTGGGTATAGGCGGCCAGCTCGGCGCTGTAATTCATGAAGGTGGCCACCGGCGCCTTGCCCGTAAGCACGACCTGATCTCCGGCGAACTCGGGCGGATCGAACCGGCCCGATGCCTTCTGGATATCGGTCATGACGCGTCCCATATGCTCCGGCGCGACCTTCACTTTCAACTCATAATACGGCTCCAGCAGGACATTGTCCGCCTGCTCCAGCCCTTGCCGGAGCGCCCGGCAGGCCGCCTCGCGGAAGTCGCCGCCGCTCGTGTGCTTATTGTGGGCCCGGCCCTTCGTCAGTGTCATCTTCACATCGGTGACGGGAGATCCGGTGAGCAGCCCGTGGTGATCCCGCTCCAGCAGGTACTGCTCAATGACATGCTGATAGTTGACGGTCAGCACGTCGGGATGGCACTCGTTCCGGAAGATCATCCCGCTGCCCCTGTCACCGGGCTCCAGCCGGAGATGCACCTCAGCGTAATGCCCGAGCGGTTCGAAATGCCCGCATCCCGTCACCGTCGAAGCGATCGTCTCCTTGTACAAAATGTCCGGTGTCCCGAAGGAGATATCCATGCCGAACCGCTCCTTGGCCAGCCGCTCCAGCACCTCCAGCTGAATGACGCCCATCACATGGATATGAATCTCCTGCAGCGCCTCATCCCATTGCACCCGAAGCGACGGATCTTCGGCATCGAGCAGGCGGAAGCACTGGAGCACCTCCTTGGCATGAAGCGACGGCGGAAAGATGACCTTCGACGTCAGCATCGGCGCCATCTCGTATTCCGCCCGATCGTGCAGCGCGCCCAAGCCTTCCCCCGCCGCGGCCGCCGACAATCCGGTAACGGCGCAGAGCTCACCTGCCTCCGCCCTCTCGGCATGATCATATTTGCGTCCGTTGTATATCCGAATCGAGGTCACCTTCTCGGCAATCCGGTCCACTCCCGAGCCATAACGGATCTCATCCCTGACCTGCAAGGAACCGCCCAGCACCTTCAGATGGGTAACGCGGGTGCCGTTCGCGTCATGGCGGATCTTGTACACCCGGGCTGCGAACGGCAGATCCTGTCGCCAGTCCCCCGGGGTGAAGGCATCCACCAGTTGCAGCAGATCGGTAACGCCCACATCCTGAAGGGCGGATCCTGCGGCGCAGGGGAACAGGCGATGCGTCCGAATCAGACTGGCAGCGGCATTTCGCCATACCTCCCGATCATACTCGTCCTCCATATAACGAGAGAGCAATTCCTCATCGCGTTCGGCCAGAAAAGTGATTAGCCCGTCCTCCCATTCCGCTTCGCCGCAGGCAGATCTCATATCGGCCGCGTCCGGCGTCAGATGGGCGCGAATATCGTCCAACACCTGGTCTGCATCCGCCCCGGCCCGATCCGTCTTGTTGATGAAAAAGAAGACCGGCACCCGATGCCTGTCCAGCAGCTGCCAGACCGTCTCCGTATGGCCCTGCACGCCCTCCGTCGCGCTGACGACCACAATGGCGGCATCCATTACCTGAATGGCCCGCTCCATCTCGGCGGAGAAGTCGACGTGCCCCGGGGTGTCGATCAACGTGTAGGTGCTGCCATTGTATGTCATCACCGCTTGTTCCGCGAAAATCGAAATGCCCCGTTCCTTCTCGATCTCATGACTGTCCATGTAGGCATCCCGGTAATCGACCCGCCCCCGGCTCCGAATGCTGCGGGTATGGTACAGCAGCTGCTCCGCCAGCGTCGTCTTGCCTGCGTCTACATGAGCGAATATGCCGATTGTTTTATGCATCCTGACACCTCTCATAGCGGTTACATCAAATGTTGACGTTCCAGTTCTAGCCGCGTTATTCCACGCTAAATAGCTGTTCCCATCATAGCACAGAGGCCGCGGAGGCATCACGGGCCGATATCGAAACGCGCGGTTATCCGTCCGGTCTTCCTCTCCCTGCTCAACAGACGGGCCGCTCGAATTCGGGAAGCGTTCCACTGTAAAGTCGCGACACCCTAGGAGGCAGCATGGAGGAAAGCGTCCAGCCGCTCCTTCTGAAGAAGATGGTGGCGGTAATGCATCTCCGGCATCGCGAACCATTCGGCCGCATTCAGCGCGCCGAAGGCCGGATGAGCCGCCGTCCGCTGCAGCCGTTCCGGAGCTGCGCTCCGCAGCGATGCCCCAATCTCGTGCATGCGGCGCCTTGCTTCCTCCAGCTTGGCGGCAAGCTGCTCCTTGCTCACCGGCTGCGGAGGCGTATACTGCCCGCCGTCAGGGACCCGAATGCGCACCGGCGGAAAGCTTCCCTGCTGGAAAGCGGCCCGGCCGGCCTCCGTTTTGCCGCCAGTCCCCTCGCTTGCTCCGCCCGGTTCCATGCACTGCTCCGCATGGCGCAGCTGCATATGCAGCGCGGAATGAGCCAGATGCAGATACATTTGCCCAAGCGACCATTCGTTCCCGGCCGGCTGGCGCTGCAGCTCTTCCATGCTGTACTTGGCCAATTCCCGTACATAATGATCCGTAATCTCGTCGAATCGCGACAAAATATCCGCAATGCTCATGTTCTTATTCATTACATCATCTCCTCGAATACTGAAGTACTCTCAGTATACGGGAGGGCTCCTGACAGCAGTATGTCAGTAGTGATCCGCTATTTTTTTCGCTTCTTCGCGAACCAGCCTTCGCAATGATTCGGGCTCCAGCACGATGATATTTCCGCCCCAGCCGAGAACCCACGCCAGCAGATCTTCCGGCCGCCGGACGCGGCAGGTGACGAGCAGCCCTTCCGGGCAAGGCTCCGCTGCTTCCATGTAGTATGAATTCGATTCAGCTACCCGATCCGCGATGCAGGCGTCCACCTTCAATCGCACCCGGATCGTCCGGTCGTCGGGAGGCGTGTAGTCCGACAGGCGGAAATCCCGCGGGAACGCAAACCGTTCATCAAGCAATGCCAGATCGCTCATGCGCGATACACGGAAGTGGCGAATCGCCCGGCGCAGATGACAATCGGCGATCAGCATCCATACGCCGCGGACGAGCACCAGTCCGTAAGGGGCAGCGACACGGATAGTGTCGCGGTTCCCGGTATCATCCTGCGCAGCCTTCGAATACCGGAACCGAATCATGCGCCTGTCGAGAATCGCTTGATGCAGCCGGTCAACGCACTCCTTCTCCGGCCCCCGGTTCGCGGCCCGCCGTTCGGAGAGGAGCCGGATGGCCTGGCGTGCGCGCTCCGCCTCTTCGCGGACAGGCTGCGGCAGGAGAGCTTCGATTTTGCGCCGGGACGTCTCGGCGCCTTCGGCATAGCCGGCCGCGAATTCCTGCGTGACGAAATCGGCGCCGATGAGGAGAGAGACGGCTTCCTCCACCGTCAGGCTGACGGGCGGCAGGAAATACCCCTCCATCAGCGAGTAGCCCTGTCCCGGCGTGCCGGCAATTGGTACCCCGGCCTCGCTCAGCGCCTGAATGTCCCGATAAATGGTCCGCACACTCGTCTCGAACGCAGCCGCCAGATCCTCTGCGCGCCGAAGCCCGCAGCGCTGCAGCTCAAGCACAATCGCCAAAAGACGGTCCGTCTTGTTCATGCTTCCTTATCCTCTCTCGCCTCGAATTGAAAGTGTTGTCATCTCCATTGTAATCTCAGCAAAGCCGGGTTGGCGAGAGCCTGTTAGGATCGGCTCTGTCCTTCTGACCAGCTCCACAATCTAGTCCTCCATGTTGGATGATAATTTACATCAGGGTCGATTCATGGTATTATCAAATTACGTAATTACGTAAAATGATAAAGGGAGTGATACTATGGCAAACCGGGATTACGGAGCGGAGATCGATGCCTTGCAGTCCCAACTAAATGAGATCCAACGGATCGTGAAGCAGCTCGCCGGCATGCAATCAGAGGCGGATATCCATGCCAGGGAGGGAGATCTCGGCGCAGAAGGCACGCCAAGGCGCCTAAGTGATGAAGAGGAATCGGGAGGAATTCTGTATTCCGGCCGTTATCGGGGAGAGCAAGGAAGCGTCCAATGGGCGCCGCAGGAGAGAACGGTCCGGGAGCTTCTCGATCTCGACGGGGAGAAGGCCGCCAAGGTGCTGGCCGCCCTCGGGCATAAGCAGCGAATCGATATTCTTAAGTCCGTGTTCGCCGCTCCGCTTACCGGATCCGAGCTCGTTGAACAGCTCCATATGGGCACAACCGGACAGCTATATCACCATCTGAAGGCGCTGCAGGGAGCCGATCTGCTTGTCCAAGAGGAACGGGGCGGCACATACGCCATCCCTCCCCACCGGGCCCTCCCCCTGCTGCTTCTGTGGGCGGCCGCTTCCGAGCTGCTCGATGCGAGCGACTATATCGCCCTGACCGAAGCACGGAACAATGCGGGCGACTACCTGGGAACCCATCGGAATGGATATGACCCGCTTCATTTGGCAGCGGCGCTCATCGAGAATTCGGTCCTGGAACACCAGGCCGGGCACTGCACCGAAGTGCATCTCTTCCTGCATGGCGACGGCAGCTTGACCATCGCCGACAACGGCCGGGGCATCCCTGTTCAAGCCTTCGCCCCCGCGGACAAGACGCCCCTGCAAGCGATTCTCACCGACATCGGCCGCAGCAGCACCAGCGCCTTCATAACCGCGCCGGGCGCCGAGCACAAAATCAATGCCGCCGTCGTTAACGCGCTCTCCCAAAGACTGACGGTCGAGATTCGCCGCGGCGGCAGCATATTCCGGCAGGAATTCAAGCGTGGAATTCCCCAGACCGGATTATTGACGGTAGGCGCGACCCGGGAGACCGGTACCAGCATCACTTTCCTGCCGGATCGGGATCTTTTCCGCCTCCCGGTGTCCCCGGAATCCATGAGCCGGTATATCCGCTCCGTCTCCGAGGCGAACCCCGGGCTGAGCTTGCGGCTGCATGGGAACGAATCGGGACGCGACTGACTTCCCGGCCCCCTCTGGCAGGAGGGGGCTCTCCTGCACGTCTTGATCATCTGCGGGCACGTCCACTTACAGTGCGCTCGACCGGAAGGCAGATTCCAGAGGACACGCCCCACAAGCCCGAACCTGTGAAAGGAGAGTTTATTACTGACCCTGGCGAAGGATGGCTTGGATTAATTCGGCTACACTTACCCCGCCCATCTGTTCAGCAACATAGTCTGCCTTGGTCTTCCTGCGGATCGAGCCTACCAGCACGATTTCGATAGCCTGATTGCGATCGATCAGGACGGAGTCGACTTGAAGCGCATTGGTCAACAAACCAACGATGACCGCGATTTGTTGCGGGGACAGCTTGGGACCGGCGTTATTTTTCTTCTTATTATTTCGATTATTATTCCCATTCTTCGCCATGGATGTCACCATCCAATTCAGATTATAATGGTTTCCAGCCTGCCTCCACCTCCTTCAGTAAGCCCAAAACCCAGAAATAATGAAGTGAACACAACTAGAAACACAATCGCGGTAATGATTCTGACCGTTTCATCTTTGTCCATGGAGAATCCTCCTCTCCCATGAAGGTGGTTACTTCATCATATGACGATGCCGCTCACACGTACCGGATCTGAGTGATTTTGGCGAGTTCGTCCGTTAGCGCATCGCCCGCTTCTTGCAGTTACGCCGGGACCATCGTACAATTTCGGCAAAGAGGATACGAAAGGAAGGTATGATCGACATGCCGAAGCTCAAAGTGCCCCGTTAATCCCGAGGCCCGCCATCCAACTTGTTCAGACTCGCCTTGACCGCCAATAACACAAAGGGAGATGGAGCTATGAACAAGCTTGGACCCGTGCCGATATCGAAGCAAGCGCGAATGGATACATGCCGCAAGATTGCGGAGCGGCTGCATGAGAAATACGGAAGGAAAATTAAAGCGATTGGCGTATACGGATCGATCGCCCGCGGAATGGACGGACCCTATTCCGATATCGAAATGTTCTGCGTGCTGCGGAAATCGGGCGGAGCCGCAGACCGCTGCTATGAATGGTCGGCAGGACCATGGAAGGCTGAGGTAGACGTGATGAGCGAGGATGTTCTGCTGCGCGAAGCGGCAGAGATCGAAGGACGATGGCCGCTTACGCATGGTCCCTTCTTTACGGCATTAGCCCTGCATGATCCGGAAGAGTTCTTTCCGAAGCTGAAGGCGGCGGCTGAATCCCCGCCTGCGTCGGAATTCCGCCGGGCGATCGGCGAGGTCCTGGTCGGCGAAATGTACGAGTTCGCGGGCAAGCTCCGCAACGCGAGCCTGCACGGCCCCGCCTCCTACCTGCCTTACCTGGCTATGCAGTTCGCCCACTACGGCGCGATGATACTGGGCCTGCATCACCGGACCCTGTTCACCACCGGCGCTCTCGTGCTGCCGGAGGCGCTGGCGCTGCCCGATCGCCCGCAAGGGTACGATGAGCTGGCAGGGCTGGTCATGTCCGGGGATCTGGCCGGCCCGGAGCGGATCGTCACAGCCTGTGAGGCGTACTGGCAAGGGCTGACCGCCTGGGCGGCCAAGCATGATTATACGATTGTGTCGCCGCCGATTCCATTCTAGAAGAAGAGAGACCCGCGTTCCGCTGCGGGTCTCTCTATCCGTCCGGCTCTTTCGGGGTTCCTCTCTTGCCGGTTAACGGTTCAGCACAATGCCGTAATTGCGTTCCAGGTACTTATGTATCCGTTGAAAATCGGCCTGCGTCAATTGCTTCAGGCGCTTATGCTTCAGCTCTTTCCCCAGAATAATTCCGATCGTCTCGGCGGCCAGCGCGGTGTTCGGCATGATCCGGGCCGTACCGTACGCTTTGATCGTCGCCCCGACATTTTTGCCGGCGACAAGCACATTCTCATAGTTCTTCAATTGGAAGGAACGCAGCGGCATTCCGTACCGGTTCGGCTTGCCGAAGCCGATTCCTTTTGGAATGGCCCGCACCGCCTGCAGATCGACCGAGTAACCGCCGATGCTGACATTATCCCAGAACATTTTGCCTGACATCACATCCGGATAGTCCAAAATATAGTCGGTCTCGAAACGGTTGTAATCCCGAATGTATAAATAATCGGGAAACCCGTCCAATTCGGCGTTCTTATAGCCGGGAATATGCTTTTGCAAAAATTTCAGAATATGCGGCGCCTCGGCCTTCCCCTTCTCGACGGCGGATCGGACCGATTCCGGGTTCGCCGGATCGACGTTGAAGATAAGCAGCGCATTCATTATCACTTGGCCATTTCGCTGGTAGGTGGAATTGATGCCGCGAAACACGAGCTGATCATCCTTCGGCTTGTATTGGAAGGTCAAGTTGCTGAAGCCCGTCGCCGTGTTCCAATCGACATATGTATTCGGGCCATACTTCTTCTGCACATTGGTGAGCGGATAGTCGAGCAGCACCTGCTCGTGCAGTTCATTCCAATCCACATTTTTGAACCTCAGCATGAGGGTCGCGGCCATATGATCCGGCTTCTTGCCGTTATAGATGCTCTCCATGCCGGGAATCCGCTTGACGTCCAGCTTGCTCGTCAGGGCGTTAAAATCGGTATTTTCCACAAAGTATTCCGCTTCCGCCTTATGCTGCTTGCCGTCTTTCGTCCGGTACGTCAGCGACTGGATCGCCTTCTCTTTCCCCCGGGGAACGACCTCTGCCTTTTCGATGCGTATACTGGATTTCACCGGAATATTTTTGATGACCGACTGGAAATAGCGGTTGAATTCTTCTTCCTTGCGAATGGTGCCTGCGTTATAGCCATTGAATAACCTCCGAATCTCGCCCTGCACGAGGCTCCGCTTCTGATTGTCATTCGGCTGGTCGAGCACGAGCATCTGACCTTGAATCAGCTCGCCTCCCGGCTTGCTTCGCGGATCGAGGATGATGACCTTGAGTCCAAGATCGCGGGCGGCCTTGGCCAGGAGGACCCCCTGGATCTCGCTGCCGATGACGACCACGTCGTAACGGTCGCAGCCGGGTCCGCAGGAAGACTTCGCCCGGGCGGCCGCGACTCCCGCAGGAAGGACGGATGCGGCGGCGAGGACGGCAGCGAACAACAACGCCATGCACCGGATGATGATGGAACGGTTCTGTGATGGTTTCATTCTCGTGTACGTTACTCCTCCTGTTAAAATTGATGATAGTCCTATAACAACATATCTTTCCTTGGGAAAGGTTACAAAGAAACAGATCCCGCTTGCTGGCCGGGTTCAAGACTTGTCTTCCCGCTCCGCCCGGTGAATAAGAACAGTAACATGAGGAGCGGCGGCGGCAAAATGACCCAATCGATGACAGAGCTTCGCCGATTGGCGTAGGAGCAAATCAAGGAATACGGACTGCAGCGAGCGGCCCGGCAGATGATGGCGGTCTGCAGACAGGGAATCTGCCTGGACATTGGCGCGCCGGATGACGGAGCGTCCCGGAGCCGTATCCGAGTCGGCGCCAGCGAGAATTCCACTCCTTCGATGCGCTTGTCCGCCCTACGCTGGAATTCCCCAACTATGCGTATGTCGACGAGGATATGGTGTCCTTCGATGACGATTCATATGAACGGTATTTTGATTTTGTTCTGGAGATGTCCCCGGCGGGAGAAGCTTCCGAGAATTGAGCTCCATGTTCGGCTTCCCCGAAGGCCAGCATGGAGATGATCAGATCGAGGCCGCTTGCGCCCTGATTCTGCGGAAGGGATAAGGGAATAATCCCGATCAAGCGATGGAAGCGCTGCCCACTGCGGCGGGAACGCCGAACAATCCCGGCGCGAGGCGGATGACATCGTCATGCTGCTGGAGATCGAGGACGGCGGCATGCTCCGCCGGGCCTGCCTATCTCTGGGCAGGCCGCTCTACATGTTCGCTCATCCCGCCGCCAGCGCTGCCTGCAGCCGGTCCGCATGAATCCACAGCCGCTTGCGGGGGCCTTCCTTGCGCACAATCCCCTCGGCTGCTAGTTCATTCATCATGACCGTGACCGTCTCGCGTAGGGATCCCGCCATACGGGCCAGTTCCTGATGCGTCAGATCGACCTCCAATTGCACCCAGGACGAATCGGCATCTTCCTCCTGAACCGGGATATCCCGCTTGAACTTCTCGGACAGCTTGCAGAGCAGATACAGCAGCCGCTGCCGAACGCTTCCATAGGCCATCCGTTCCAGCAGCTCTTCCACTACCTTCAGGCGGGCGGAAATGATCTCGATGAACCGGAGAGCCAGCTCCGGCCGCAAAAGAAGCAATCTCCCCGAAAAGATGCCCGGTACCCAGCAGATCGATCGTCAGCTCCTTTCCTTCCCCGGTGATTTGATAGAGCCGGACAATACCGGATTTGACCAGATAGAGCGCCTTCCGCTCGGCATGCGGGGTCGTGATGAGCGTCCCTTTTTTGACGATCTGGACCGGGGTGACCGCTTCGATTCGCTTCAATTCTTCGCTGTCGAGGCCGTCGAACAGGTTGATTCTCGATAAATACTTTGCCTTGTCCACAAGATTCCCTCCATAATATTGCGATTGCGGCTGGCTGTAGGCTGGACTACATCCGCTATGCACACGCTCCGCTATACTTTACGCACGAGCCATTGCTCGACATGCTATTTTACAATGGAGTGTGAGACATGTGACGATTGTCGTTATCATCATCCGATGCATTCTCATCGCCATGTTCACGGTATCGATCCTGCTCAAGTTCGGGCGTGCGTCCTCGATGGTCCGGCATTGGCAGGAATACCGGTATCCGATCTGGTTCGTGGATGTGACCGCCGCGCTTGAGGCGGCGGGCATCGCCGGCCTGATTGCCGCATTCTGGCTGCCCGCGGCGTTGAAGTACGCCGCCTCCCTGTTCATCATCCTGATGATGGGCGCCATCCATGCGCATCTGTTCCGGGCCAAGCATCCGCCGAAGATGGCCATCAACGGGATCGCAATGCTCCTGCTCTCGCTTATCCTGTTAGCGATCTAGCGCCGAGGGAACAGCAAGCCCCGGATCGATTCCTTCCGGGGCCACGACAAGCGTGTCGGATCGACTTCACGGCCGCCTGGGGATGGATGGCTTCCGCTGCCCAGGCCAGCACGGGAACCGGGAGAGCATGTGCAGCGGTTTGGTTCATCCGTTTCCATCCTTTCCTAGGAGATTACGAATTATTTTACCATGTCTATCGAATCATTGGGATCGGTGACATGATTTCACTTCGGGCGAAGCCCCCTCATGGATTGACAATGGTAGTACAATAAAGAGTGGCATCGTGATTTATCTATTTCATAGACCATAGATAGAAGATTTTATAAGATTGAAGGGGTAGTACAGATGAAATCCATGCTAGACAAAGTATTCAACCAGTATTGGAGCCCTTATGCCGCCATGGGCATCGCCGGCGTCCTCAGCGCCGCGTACTTCGGGATTACTGGAACGGTGTGGGCGGTCACCGGCGAATTCACCCGGCTGGGCGGACATATCCTGCAGCTGCTCGGCGTCGATATTTCCGATTGGGCTTACTTTAATCTGATTCATATGGACGGTACGACATGGAGCCGGACGGACGGCTGGATTGTATGGGGCATGTTCATCGGCACGCTGATGATGATTCTGTTCAGCAACAATTTCAAAATCCGCGCTCCGCGGCAGAAGCGCCGTTTCGTTCAAGGGCTGATCGGCGGCATTATCGCAGGGGCGGGCGCGCGCTTGGCGCTCGGCTGCAACCTGGCGGCCTTCTTCACCGGCGTTCCCCAGTTCTCGCTCCATTCCTGGATCTTCATCGTGGCGACGGCGGCGGGAACGTATGTTGGGACGAAGGTCGTCAACACCGCCTGGTGGAAGGGCAAGCCCGCGCTGCAGCGCGGCGGCACGGCGGCGCGTCCTGCGAAGGCCCGCAAGATTCAGCCGTATGTTGGCGGCCTGATTGCGCTGCTGTATACGGGACTGATCGTCTACTTCTTCCTCTCCGGCCGCACGATGCTGGGCGTGGCCGCCCTATTCGGCGCTGCCTTCGGCATTCTGATCGAGAGAGGACAGATCTGCTTCACCTCGGCCTTCCGCGACCTGTGGATTAGCGGCCGCGCGACGATGACGAAGGCGATCACGGCCGGGATGGCCGTCAGCTCCGCGGCGACGCTCATCATCATTCTCGTGTACGGCATGGAGCCGATCACGAAGATTGCCGCGCCGAGCACCTTCGCCGGCGGCGTCCTGTTCGGCCTCGGCATCGTCATGGCCGGGGGCTGCGAGACCGGCATGATGTACCGTCTCATGGAAGGACAGGTCGTCTTCCTGCCGGTATTCATCGGCAACATTGTCGGGGCGACCGGACTGGCGTATGCTTGGGATCATCTCGGCGTCTACAACCTGCTCGTGAAGAGCGGTTCGCCAATCAATCTAATTGACCTCATGGGACCTGCCGGCGCGCTCATCGCGACGCTGCTTCTGCTGGGGATCGGCTTCATCATCGCCGTGTACTGGCAGAAAAACTACCGCTTCGGCGTCGGATTCAATTACAAGAAAGGAGCTTGACTTATGACTGTCGATTTCACGTTGGATCTGCGAGGAGAACCATGCCCGTATCCGGTGATTTACACGCTGGAGACGCTGCAAGGGATGAAGAAAGGCCAACTGCTGCAAGTGATCGCCGACTGTCCGGCCGCCTTCCGCAACGTGCCGGAGGAAGTCGTCAAGCACGGCTACACGATGGCGCAGGAGCCTGTGCGGAACGGTCAAGAGTTCACGTTTTATATTACCGCTTGATAGGAATCAGGAGACCCGGCCTGCAGAGAGTGCAGCCGGGTTCTTTTTCTATGTATGGCGGCAAGATAGAGGAAGAAGGAGGAAACGCCGCTACGGGGCGAATTCGTCCATAAATCATTGAGGGGGCGAATCCTGCATATGTGCAGGAATTTACGCGATTTTATCGGCGATCTGATGCCATTCCTGCAAAAGTGCATCAATTTCGCCGATTTTCGCTTTCGATCCATTGGCATAGCTGAAATTCCTGCGGTTTTGCAGGAATTCCTTTAACCGAGGAAAACTTCACAAGGGGAAACTGTAATTTCGCAGTTTTTTTGGACAAGTCGAGCTGGGAGAAGCAAGTGGGGTTGTCTCCGTGTAGCTAAAAAACTGCTCATGGGACAGCCCCTTAACGTCTCCTATACGGCCGTCAATGCGAGATGGCGGAATCGATGCCGGCCAGATGCTTCCGTCTGGCGGCCAGGAACAGCACGCCGAGCAGCACCATGAAGGCGCCGAACACGAACGGCACCATCGGGTTGAACCATTCGGCCAGCTTCCCGGCGAGCCAAGGGGAGATGGCGCCCCCCATAAAGCGGACGAAGCTGTAGGCAGCGGAAGCGACCGACCGTTCGACCGGCGCCGACTCCATCACGGCCGTCGTAATGAGCGTGTTGTTAATGCCGAGGAAAATACCGGACACGACGACGCAGGCAATGACGACGGACGGCGTCTTCACCCCGATCCCCATCATGAACAGGATGACGGCGAACAGCGTCAGCACGGTCATAATCGAGGCGACCGAACCGAACCGCCCATGCAGCCGGGGCGCGACAAACACCGAAGTGAACGCCAGCAGCAAGCCCCATCCGAAGAAGACGTAGCCGAGTCCGCGCTCATTCAGCTCCATCACGTACGGCGAATAGGCCATCAGCGTAAAAAATCCGAAATTGTACAGGAAGGCCACGACGCCCAGCGTCAGCAATCCGGGATAGCCCAACGCCTTGAACGGAGCCGACAGCTTGCTCGGCACCTTCGGTCTGGCCACATTGGGCATAATAAAGAGCAGGAATAAAAAAGCGACGCCCATCAGCACGCTGACGCCGAAGAAGGGCCCGCGCCACGATATCGAGCCAAGCTCGCCGCCGAGCAGGGGCCCGACGGCGATTCCGAGGCCAAGCGCGGCTTCGTAAAATATAATCGCTCGGGCCGTCCCGGACGTCGATAAGCCGACGATAGCGGACAAGGCCGTCGCGAGGAAGAGCGAGTTCCCCAGACCCCACCCTCCGCGCAGCCACACGATCGCGTTAATCGTATGGGACATGCCCGCGCACGCGGAGAAAACAATGATAAGAAAAACGCCCGCAATCAAGGTCCACTTCGTTCCCAAGCGGCTGGACACGAACCCCGTAATCAGCATCGCAATCCCGGTCACCAGATTATAGCTGGTGAACAGGAGCGACACCTGGCTAGGCGTCGCCTCCATCTTGGCCGCAATCGCGGGCAGAATCGGATCGACGAGCCCGATCCCCATAAATGAAATCACACAGGCAAAAGCAACGACCCATACGGACAGCGGCTGGCTGAACGTACCGGCTCGCTTCTGCAACTCCTCATATTGAGTCCCCGAAGATATCAACCTCTCCAACCTCCATCCTCATATTGAACGGACCATGCGTTCCCTGCCTGACGGCAGGCACAAAAAAGTCCGTCCTCTGCCAGGCTTTTTGTGACGGACAATCTAGTTGTATGATACAACTATAATCTACTTGTATTATACAACTTCTTCGCATCCTGTCAATATCGCTCGTCGAAAACCGTGATGGGTCAAGTTGAAATTGGTTGCATGAATCAAGTAAAGTAGCAGGTAGAAGCTTGCATGCGAAAGGGTGAGAAACCGATGGAAGAGAAGCAGTTGGCCGAGATCTACTTTCAGCTCTCCACACTCGTTCGCCACGCCACTTCCTCTGGTATTGATAAAAAATTGAAAATATTGGAACGATCCGCCTATCTGCTCCTTCATGAGCTGTCTACCCGCGGCCCGCTCGGCGTCAAGGCGCTGGCGGATCATTTCCGGCTCGATATCTCCACGATCAGCCGTCAGACCGCGGGATTGGAAGCTAAGGGATATATCCGGCGCCTGCCCGATCCGGCGGATGGCCGCTCCAGTTTTTTCGAGATTACGGAAGCGGGCATTCACGAATTTGAACGTACGAGGCGCATTCGGGTGGAACGGCTTACCCGTTTTTTGCAGGAATGGTCTCCGGAGGAGTGTCACACGCTGCACCGATTGCTCGTAAAGCTGAACCATTCCCTGCAGGATGGGTGACAGTCCGGGGCTGACATCCTCTTGTGCTTGAACATCCATTCTCTCTCAATCCAATCCAATTTGAACGCCATTTTATGCCGAAGGAGGTACCTGCACCCGTGAAGACGGCCAAGAACAAGCAACCCGTCATCATGATTTCTCTCATAACAGCGGTATGTCTGCTCGGGGATTCGATGCTCTATGTCGTGCTGCCGATTCGTTGGCAGGAGTTCGGGCTCTCTTCCTTGTGGGAGGTCGGCATCCTGCTGTCTGTCAATCGGCTGGTGCGGCTTCCGCTCAACCCGCTGATTGGCTGGCTCTACCGCAACATGTCCAAGCGGGCGGGCATCCTGCTCGCCGTCTTGCTTGCCTCCGTGACGACGGCATCCTACGGGTTGGCTGGGGGCTTCTGGATCCTATTTCTGATGCGTTCGGTATGGGGGGTGGCTTGGAGCTTTCTGCGGCTGGGAGGCTATTTCACGATTATCGAGCTGTCGGACAAAACGAATCGGGGACATTTCATGGGCACCTTCAATGGATTGATCGGCCTCGGCAGCCTGGTTGGCATGCTGGCCGGCTCGTTCGCCGTCGAATGGTTCGGCATCCGAAATGTCACGCTTGCCTTCGGACTGGCCGCCTTGCTGGCCGTGCCGTTCGTGCTGAAGCATGTTGCGCCGAGCAGGACGGAATTGAATGACAGCGCTTCCCCAATAGACGGGACACCGGCCGTCAAGCCTTGGCAGGAGCCGCTGGTCGTCTGGACGCTGATCGCCGGCCTGCTCTCCGCGATGGTGTTCCAGGGCATGTTCAATTCGACGTTAAGCCGGCTCATTCAAGTGCATGAAGCGACGTATGTGAACCTGTGGACGTTCACGATCGGCGCCGCCTCGCTGGCCGGCATCCTGCAAGCGCTGCGCTGGGGGTTGCAGCCATGGCTGTCGCCCTGGATTGGGCGCCAATACGATGCCTCCCAAGATCAGGGCCGCCTGTTCGCCGTCTTGCTGGCGTGCGTCGCCTGCTTGCTCGTCATCGTGCCCTTCCGGATGCCGTTCGCCCTCTGGCTCGTGCTGCTTCTGGGGGTGCAGCTCGGCATCACCGCCGTCAGCACGATAGTGGACGCGATGGCTTCCAATGCGTCCACGCATGCATCGAGGCTGGCCGTCATGACCAGCTATACGGTAGCGACCGACCTCGGCGCCTCGCTGGGCCCGTCCATCGCCTATACGCTGGACGACATCGTCGGCACCTCCGCCATCTACTGGTGCGCCGCCGCCGTCCTCCTTCTTCTTGCCGCCAGATGGCTGCTGCCGTTCCGGGAGCCTGCGCGGCAAGGCCAGGCCGCGGCGCTGCAAGAGCACCGGTAACGGCCCGTGGTGCCCGGCCTGCCGTGCATCGATGCCCCTCACGGAAAAAAGGGATTGTCTCACAGGCACTGCAAAATGATGGAGATGACGGGTTAACAGAGAATGTGGATGCGGGAAAAACGGCGGCGCGCAAAACCGGTGGAAGATGGATGAAGCAGTGAAATGCTGCGCGGGTGCATCAATTTCTGCTCTTTAAGACGCTATTTGATGAAATTCCTGCAAAAGTACATGATGTTCATCGATTTTTGTCTTTTATCGATGGGATAGTCAGAAATTGATGCCGTTTTGCATGATTCCTTGTAACGGAGTACATGTCATAAAGGAAAAGTGTATTATTGCAGTTTTTCGGCGAGTCGAGGAGAATCAAGGGGCTGTCTCCCTGTAGAAAATTCTACTTGTGGGACACCCCCTTTTTCACATTCCGAAATGGGTCTAGTTATTGATCATCTGCTTCACCAGCTCGCGATTGCGCTGCTTGAACAAGTCGTTGTGCGAGGAGACCATCCCATAGCTGTTCGCATCCGGCTGAATGAACTGCTTGGCCTTGTTCACCGCGTTGGCGGCATCCTGGAAGGCGCCCGCGATCAGATGCAGCTTCCCTTCATGGTGCAAGATATCGCCTGCCGCATACAGGCCCGGGATGGAGGACTCGCTGTTCGCATTGCCTTTGACATAGAAATTGTCCACCATCTCAATCTTCAGTTCGCTCTTTCCGAGCAGGGAGCTGTCCCGCTCATAGCCGTGATTGATAATCACTTCATCGATGGCCAGACTCGTCGTCTCTCCGGTCGCATGGTTGGTCAGTTCCACCCGTTCGATCACTTCATGATTGGCGCTGGCAATCAGCCTCGTTATCGTCGTGTTGAAATAGCATTCCACGGAGCTGTTCTTCAGTTGGGTCACCTGCGCTTCATGGCCTGACAGCTCCTCCTTGCGGTAGGTCAGGTACACCTTCTTCGCGATAGGCTCCAATTCATTGGCCCAATCGATCGCCGCGTTCCCGCCGCCCGAGATGATGACCGTCTTGTCCTTGAAATGCCGCAGCGACTTGACCGTATAGTTCAGATTCGATACCTCGAACCGTTCGGCGCCCTCGATCTCCAGCTTCTGTGGAGTAAGGATCCCTCCGCCGATCGCGGCGATAACCGTCTTGGAATAATGCTTCCTGCCGGAAGCGGCATCAAGCACGAATAGGCCGTCTTCATTTTTGGAAATGGATATGATTTTCTCGTTCAGCACCACTTCCGGATCGAAGGTTAAGCCCTGCTTCACCATCTGCTCAATTAATTGCGCCCCGGGAACCGGCGTGACCCCGCCGACATCCCAGATCATTTTCTCCGGGTAGACATGGACCTTGCCGCCCAGGCGGGGCTGATACTCGATCAGCTTCGTCTTCATCTCCCGCAACCCGCTATAGAAAGCCGAGAACAGCCCTGCCGGGCCTCCGCCAATTATCGTCACATCAAAGCATTCGTGCTGCGTCAATCCGCTCACTCCCGCATCATATTCTAATTGTAATTGATTATCATTATCAATTAGTATACATACCTTGCCTGCCCAATACAAGCGAAAAACTATTGACAGTTGAAAAGGTGGCAATCTATAGTAAGATCATGTTCGATATTGATAATCATTATCAATAATAATTCTATTTTACTCTATGGAGGTAGCATCATGGCTCGCCTATATACCGAGGCCTTAAATATTGGGTATGGTGAACGTCTTATCGTGAGAGACCTGAGCGTCACGATTCCCGACAAGAAAATTACGACTATTATCGGCTCGAACGGCTGCGGGAAATCGACCTTGCTGAAAGCGATCACCCGCATCATTTCCCATCAATCGGGCTCCGTCATTCTGGACGGCAAAAATATCGCAAGCGAGAATACGAAGCTGCTGGCGAAGAAGATGGCGATCCTGCCCCAATCGCCGGAGAGCGCAAGCGGACTGACGGTCGGAGAGCTGGTCTCCTATGGCCGCTTCCCGTACCAGAAAGGGTTCGGGCGCCTCACCAAAAAGGACCTCGACGTCATCGACTGGGCGCTGGAGGTCACCGGCACGAAGGAGTTCAAGCACCGCACGGTCGACGCGCTCTCCGGCGGCCAGCGCCAACGCGTCTGGATTGCGATGGCCTTGGCGCAAGAGACGGATATTATTTTCCTCGATGAGCCGACCACCTATCTCGATATGGCGCACCAGCTCGAGGTGCTGGAGCTGCTCCAAAAACTGAACCGCGAGCAGGAGCGCACCATCGTCATGGTGCTGCATGACTTGAATCAGGCGGCCCGCTTCGCCGACTATATGATAGCGATGAAGAACGGCCGGATCGTCAAGGCCGGAGACTGCGAGGAGGTCATGCACCACGACGTGCTGAAGCAAGTGTTCCATATCGATGCCGAGATCGGCCGCGATCCGCGAACAGACAAACCGATGTGCGTCACTTATAATCTGGCCACCGTGTAAAAGAAGGAGAGCGTTTCGATGAAAAAAGCGATTATTCCATTTATTCTATTCTGCCTGCTGCTGGCAACAGCCTGCGGCAACGGCTCAAATAACAGCGGCAGCCCTGTATCTAAGGACGCGCAACCGGAGTCAAGCGGCTCAAGCACGATCGCGTATCAGTCGGAGGACGGCCCCGTCGAGGTGCCGGCTCATCCGGAGCGCGTGGTCGTCTTGTCCAGCTTCGCCGGCAATGTGATGGCCCTGGACGTCAATCTCGTCGGCGTGGACTCCTGGTCGAAGATGAATCCGCGATTCGAGGAGAAATTGAAGGACGTTCAGGAAGTATCCGATGAAAATCTGGAGAAAATCATCGAGCTGCAGCCCGATCTCATCATCGGCCTGTCCACGATCAAAAATGTCGATAAGCTGAAGCAAATTGCTCCTACGGTCACCTTCACGTATGGCAAAGTGGATTATTTGACCCAGCATGTCGAGATCGGCAAGCTGCTGAACAAGGAGAAGGAAGCCCGGGATTGGGTGGACGATTTCAAGAAGCGGGCGCAGCAGGCGGGCGAAGAGATTCAGGCGAAGATCGGCAAGGATGCCACGGTCTCTGTCCTTGAGAAGTTCGACAAGCAATTGTATGTCTTCGGCGATAACTGGGGGCGCGGCACCGAGATCCTGTACCAGGCGATGCATCTGAATATGCCGGACAAGGTGAAGGAAATGGCGCTCAAGGACGGTTATTATGCCGTGTCGCTGGAAGTGCTGCCCGAATTTGCGGGCGACTATGTCATTCTGAGCAAGAACAGCGATGCCGACAATTCATACCAGAACACGGATACGTACAAAAATATTCCTGCGGTGAAGAACAACCGGCTGTTCGAGGTCAATGCGAAGGAATTTTATTTCAACGACCCGTTGACGCTTGATTTCCAATTGGACTTCTTCCGCAAGAGCTTCCTTGGGCAATAGTACGGAGAAAAAGGCGATGCTCCGTGCATCTTTTACCATGAATCTATTACAGAAAAGATGAGAGAACGATGATGAAGGAAACGAAACGCACTCTTCCCTTTACCTGCAAATGGCTGGCCGGATTGCTGTTCTTCGCCGCAATGTTCCTGGTCGCGATGCGGTTCGGCGCGGCCGACACGACGCTTCACGATGTCTGGCTGGCCCTGACGTCCCGCGCCGCGGATGAGCATATTGCGCTGATTCGGGAGATCCGGCTGCCGCGGGAGATCGCGGCGGTCGCCGTCGGCGGGGCCTTAGCCGTCGCCGGCGCCATAATGCAGGGCATGACGAGGAATCCGCTGGCCGATCCCGGTCTGCTCGGGCTGACGGCCGGCGCCAATGCCGCCCTGGCCATCGCCATCGCACTGTTCCCGGGAGCCGGTTACTTGGGAATGGCGGCGGCTTGCTTCCTCGGAGCGGCGGCGGGAGCCGGATTGGTATTCGGGATCGCAGCCTTGCGCAGGGGCGGCTTCTCCCCCCTGCGGATGGTGCTGGCCGGCGCGGCCGTCTCCGCGCTGCTGTACGCTATTGCCGAAGGCGTGGCCCTTTATTTCAAAATATCGAAGGATGTATCGATGTGGACCGCCGGCGGCTTGATCGGCATGTCCTGGGTGCAGCTGCAAGCGGTGGGGCCGTTCATTGCCCTCGGCATTGTGATTGCCCTGCTGCTGGCCAGACAGCTTACCATTCTCAGCTTGAATGAGGAGGTGGCGGTCGGCCTGGGGCAGAAGACGAACCGAATCAAGGCGCTCCTGTTCACCGTCATCGTATTGCTCCCCGGGGCCTCCGTCGCACTGGTCGGCAATGTGACCTTCATCGGCCTGATGATCCCTCATATCGTCCGGGCCATCGTCGGGACCGATTACCGTTATGTGCTGCCGATGTCGGCGATCATGGGTTCATCCTTCATGCTGCTGGCCGATACGTTGGGACGAACCATTCATGCGCCGTATGAGACGCCGGTCGCCGCGATTATCGCCATCGTCGGCCTGCCCTTCTTCCTGTTCATCGTGCACAAGGGAGGGAAGGCATTCTCATGATCGAACCTGCTCTGCGCCTTAGACAGCGCCTTATCGTATCGGGCCTGCTGGCTCTTATTGTCATCACGATCGTTATCGGCATGGGGATGGGCTACGCCTCGCTGTCCTACGAGCGGTTGATCCCGACGATTCTGGGGCAAGGCAGCTTCAAAGAGGAGTTTGTCTTATTTTCCGTTCGTCTGCCGCGCATTCTGATCACGCTGTTGGCCGGGATGGGTCTGGCGCTGTCCGGCGCGATATTGCAAGGGATCACGCGCAATGATCTGGCCGATCCCGGCATCGTCGGCATCAACTCGGGCGCCGGCGTAGGTGTGGTTGTGTTCTTTTTATTCTTTCCGGTGAATGCCGGATCGTTCGTCTACTTGCTCCCGCTGGTCGCCTTCGCGGGTGCGCTGCTTACCGCCTGCTGCATCTATCTGTTCTCTTACAAGAGACAGCAGGGCTTGCAGCCGATCCGCCTCGTCCTCACCGGCGTCGGCTTCTCCATGGCGCTGTCCGGGGTCATGATCGTCCTGATCTCCTCGGCGGAGCGCGCCAAGGTCGACTTTATCGCCAAATGGCTCGCGGGGAATATATGGGGTACGGACTGGCCGTTCATCGGGGCGCTTCTCCCCTGGCTGCTGGTCCTGGTTCCGTTCACGCTGTACAAGGCCAACCGCCTGAATGTGCTTGCGCTTAGCGAGCCTGTCGCCATCGGGCTCGGGATGCCGCTGAACAAAGAGCGGCTCGTCCTCCTGTTCGCCGCGGTCGCGCTGGCCGCTTCGGCGGTGTCTGTCACCGGCGGCATCGCCTTCATCGGCCTGATGGCGCCGCATATCGCCAAAGCGATGGTCGGCCCGCGGCATCAGCTCTTCCTCCCCGTCGCCATTCTGATGGGCGGCTGGCTGCTGCTGGTTGCCGATACAATCGGCCGCCAGCTGGCCGATCCCGACGGCATCGCCGCTGGGATTATGGTCGCCTTCATCGGCTCGCCGTATTTCATCTATTTGTTGCTGAAAAAATAAAAGGTTCAGCCCAAAAATCCCTTGAGTTCGGATGCTCAAGGGATTCTCTGTGCAGTGGCGCTACCCGTCCGACAGCCGGGCCAGCTCCATGTCCGTGCATCGCAGCACCTCGCCAATCGAATGGCGGATGATCAGATCGGCCGCCCCATCCGCAGGGGTTGGCTCCCGGTTCACAATGACGAGCCGCGCCCCGCGCTCCTTGGCCAGCCGCGGGAATTGATTGGCCGGACTGACCTGCAGCGAGGAGCCGAGGACGAGAAGCAGCTCCACGCCGTCGAGCATCGCATCGGCCCGGACAAGCTCCCGCTCCGGCAGCCATTCCCCGAACAGCACCACATTCGGGCGCACCCGCCCGCCGCAGCCGTTCCTGGCGCAGCGGGTCAACCGCTTCGGCTCCATATAATCGGTGCAGGGATACTGTGCATGGCACGTCATGCACCGGAGGGTGCCCAGGTCGCCGTGCAGCTTCGCGATGGCCGATGTCCCGGCCTGCTCGTGATAATTTTCCACGTTCTGCGTGATGACGCCGCGGATGATGCCTCTTCGCTCCCAATCGGCCAATATCCGATGCCCCGGATTCGGCCCGTGCTTCCGCATCTCTCCGATGCGCCACCGGTAGAACCGGGCGAATTCATCATGGTTCTCCTCCATCGCGTCCAGGCTAGCCAATGCCATCGGGTCCCGATCGTTCCACATCCCTCTGTCCGCAGACCGGAAATCCTGCAGTCCGCTCTCGGTCGACAGGCCCGCTCCCGAAAATACGACCGTCGACGCCGATTCGTTCAGCCAGTTGGCAAGCATAAGAAGCCTCCTTCCGCATACAGAAGCACGGAGTTATCGTCCATTCAAATAAGGTTCCAGCGGAACCAGTTCCCCGTTGCTCCGAATTCCGATATCGCCGGACACCTGGACCAGATGAATATCCTTGCCGATGCGCCGCAGCTCAGCGCCGGTAGAACAATGAAACGCAACGGCCGAACCATCCTTCAACAGCACCCACAGCTCGCCTCCATTCCCCAGATGGATCGATATTACCTCCTGCTCCCGATCCCGGAAGTCATTGATTTTTACGATATTACGGGAATCATCCCATACCGTAATCGAACCGTCCTCATGCAATGCGGCCGAGAACGAACCGCCGGCATTCGCTATCGCGACGGATGCGGGAATCCCCTCTGGAAACTTGTGCGCGGCATATCCCCAGGCTACAACGGTCCCGTCTCGCTTCAGGGCCAGATTCGGCGCTCCGGCGGCAATGGCGGCGACATCGGTCAGCCCTGCCGCTCCGGTGATATCATTGAATTTGTCGCTCCCCCACGCGGCGACTGTACCGTCCTTCCGCAAGGCAAGAGAATATTGATAGCCGGCAGCCACCGCCATAACATCGTTCAGGCCGGCGGGCACAGTAGCTTCTCCTTGCTCATTACTGCCCCAGGAGACCACCGTGCCGTCCCGCTTCAGAGCCAAGGCATGCTTGTTCGAGGAGAGCGATATCGCCGCAATATCGGTCGCTGCGGCCGGAATCTTGCCCGATTCCGACGCCAGGTACCGTGACCACGTCGATAGCGTGCCGTCCTGATGAACCACGGCATACTCCGCATAATTGGAGGAGAGCGAGACAATCCCGGTCGCGGAATGATCCGGAAGCTGCACCTGCCGCGGAACATCCAACTCCATGACCGATCCGTCCATGGTCATGCCGAGCAGCCCGTCTTCGCCCTGAACCGACATCGCCATTAGCTTCGGCAGACCTGCGATTGGGGAAATCGTTTGTTCTCTCCATACCGCCAATGAACCGTCGGCCCGCAGCAAATAAATCTCGCTGAAGCCTGCAGACAGGCCTACGATGTCCCGATAGGGCGCTTCATGGATCTTCCCCTTCGGAAATCCGTTGCCCCACGCTACCGCCGTGCCGTCCTTCCGAAGCGCGGCGGACACGCTGCTTCCTGCCGCCACCGCCGCTACGTTGTTCAGTCCTGGCGGCACCTTGGCCATTCCTTCATAATTCTTCCCCCATGCCGCAACCGTTCCGTCCTTTTTCAAGGCAAGCACATGATACGGTCCCGAAGACACATCCACCACATTCTTCAATCCGGCCGGAATGGAGAGCTTCCCGTTTCCTCCGTCATTGATATGGTGGTAGTAGCTTACCTTGCCGTTCCGGTGGACGATGAACAAGGTCCCCAGATTGGCCGATATCGACACCGCATCCTTTATTTTGGAAAGACTGTGCCGCTGTGCGAGGAATGGAGACCCGAACCCGAACCCCATTGCGCGATCGTGCCGTCTTTTTTGAGCGCGAACGCCGCGTTACGCGATGAAGTAACGGCCACGACATCACGCAGCTTCTTCGGAACCGACGGCTCGCCCTTGAGCCGTGGGCCCCATGTCTTTACCGAACCGTCGCTATTCACCGCCATATAATGTGCGTTGGCCGCAGCCAGCTTTTTTTGGTTGTGCAGCGCATGCTGAATCGTGAGTGTCTTCGCTTCCGCCTGCACTGGCGACGGATGGCCGTAAGGAAATGCCGCCAGCATGACGACCGCCGCAATGAGAACCGCCTTCACCATGACATCGATTCGCTTCCCCGCTTTTTTTACAGGCCGATGACCGGATTCCTTCCGATATATGCCCATTTTGCATCCCCTTCCATGGGTATGTAAGACGTAGTGCCATAGACCCTCGCGACCCGTACTTTTTACTATACAATACTCTTCAACTCATTGGAATCCAATCCATACGATGGAAATCAAAAAACGAGGCGGGGAACGAGGGCAGCAAAAAAAAACGGAGCCGCATTCACGGCTCCGCCTTCTTCAAACTGAACTATAAACCTTATTTGAGATCGGGTTCGTGTGGTTCTCCCCAGCATTCGACATTGCGAAGCGATTGGAAATGAGAGAGATGGAAGACCGGGTTGCGGCCCTGACGCTTCTGCTCCTGGTAATCCTTCAGCGCGTCGAACGCGATTCGGCTCAGCAACACAATGGCAATCAGGTTCGTAATCGCCATGAACGCCATGAACAGATCGGCCAAATCCCATACGATCGCGACCTTGGCAACGGACCCGAACAGAACCATGCCCACCACGGAAAGACGATAAAGGAACAGCCATGTTTTACTGCTCTTGATGAACTCAATATTCGTCTCCCCGTAATAATAGTTGCCCACGAGTGAACTGAAGGCGAGAAGGAACACGGCAATCGCGATGAAGCTAACGGCCCAGCTGCCGATATGATTGGCCAATGCGGCCTGAACAAGCTCAATACCCGTCAGATCTTCAGCGCCGTACGCGCTGGAGAACAGAACGATAAAAGCGGTTGCGCTGCAGACTAACAGCGTGTCCACAAACACGCCCAGAGCTTGAACCAAGCCCTGCTTCGCCGGATGGGTGACGTCGGCCGCGGCCGCAGCATTCGGAGCGCTTCCCATTCCCGCTTCATTGGAGAACAGCCCCCGCTTAATCCCCATCATAATCGCAGCGCCCAATCCGCCGCCGGCCACCTGCTCGAAGCCAAATGCGCTCCGGACAATGAGTCCGATCACCGCAGGAAGCTCCGACAGATTGGTAACCACAATATAGAGGGCAAGGAGCACATACCCGCCCGCCATAACGGGCACCAAATATTCGGAAGCCTTCACGATTCGCTGCACGCCGCCAAAAATGACAAATCCGGTGAGGGCAGCGACAACGACCCCCACCCAGAAGCGATCCATGCCATAGGCGCTTTCCAAGGCCAGGGAGAGCGTGTTCGCTTGCACGGAGTTGAACACAAGGCCGTAGCATATCGTGATGAGAACGGCGAACAGCACGCCCATCCAGCGTTTGTTCAGCCCTTTCTCCATATAGTAAGCCGGTCCGCCGCGGAAGCCGCCCTTGTCCTTTACCTTATAGATTTGCGCCAGCGTCGATTCGATGAACGCGGTAGCCGATCCAATCAAAGCGATAAGCCACATCCAGAAGACGGCTCCCGGGCCGCCCGTGGCAATCGCGAGCGCTACCCCCGCCAGGTTCCCCGTGCCTACCCGGGAAGCCGTGCTGATGCAAAATGCGCCGAACGAGGATACCCCGCCTGGTCCTTTCTTGGAGCTGCTTGCGCCTTCACCCAATAAGCGTACCATCTCGCCCGCCATTCTAAATTGGACGAACTTCGTTCTGAACGTGAAGTACAAGCCTGCCGAGATCAAAATTACAATCAGTACATAAGACCAAAATGTATTGTTAAAAGAAATAATATCGTAGATAAACTCCAAAATTCTATCCACCTTCCTTGTGTTCGTCATAAGTTATCAACCGCTGCAGCATCTGGAAAACGTAAAATGATGGGCCCGTCATAATCGAGCTGTTCGGGTGGTAGAATCCTAGGGATTATCGTATAAAAAGAGTTTTACTTATTATACATTCACGAGAATTATATGTAAATAAAATCTAGTAATTGGCATTCTACACCCCTTGATTGGTTAACCGAATCACATCCAGCAGCGCTATTTTTTGCTTCGTCTTCTCGTGATACAGCCATCTGTCCTTCACATGATCTACGAACAGCACGCCATTTAAATGATCGATCTCATGCTGAATGCATCGCGCAAGATATCCTTCCCCCTTCAACGTGAAGGGCTTCCCTTCCCGGTCCAGGCTTGTCACGGTGACCGCATTCGCCCTCTTCACATGTCCGTAATAGCCGGGAAATGACAAACAGGCTTCCACGCCGTCCTGCTCCCCGCTTAGCTCCACAATCTCGGGATTGATCAGCTCGATTAAGCCTTCGCCGCAATCCATCACGATCGCTCTTCGCAGCATCCCGACCTGCGGCGCGGCGAGGCCGGCGCGCCCGTCGCTGGCATACAGCGTCTCCGCCATATCATCCAACAGCTTGAGGATTCGCGGCGTCAGTTCCTCCACCGGCTTGGCCACCTTCCGCAATATAGGGTCCCCAAAAGGCAATATTGCACGTTCCGCCATCACTTCACTCCTTCCTTCTTCATTGGTGGCGTATGCGCCCACAAATCATTGGGCGTGCAATCCAGCGCCGTGCACAAGGCGTCCAGCGTCTCGGCCTTCATTTGCCGCGGCTGCCCGTTCATCAATGCGCTTATCGACGGCGCGGACAAAATATAATTCGCTCTCTCGCGCAGCAAGCGGGACAATGCCGCCCCCGACCATATTCCCCTCTCCGCCATCACCTTGCGCAGCATCCATACGAGCATATGAATGATCCTCCTATTTCCGGAAATTTAGCTTGTGGCTAAATTTATTAGGTATTACCTAATATATGCGATAGCTTGCAAGATGTCATCAGAAATTGTCCAGAAACTATGATAAAAATCATTTTTTGCCGTGATAAATCGGCATCTCCCGGGGCATGGATCGTTCGCGGGAGGGCGATGACCGGATATGAAGCCGAAGACGGGAGATATTTATTGCGTATGGGTGGAATGGATTCACTCCCCGAGGAACGGCGGAAGCGCTTCAAGGAAGCGGCGCGTGACGACGCGATAATTGAGGTGGGCGGCCGGCAGGTTCGCCTTCAACGCATCTCGCCGATGACAAGCTGCTGCGGAGCCTCTCCGACATGTCCGAGCTGGACAAGCTGCCATGTCTGACGCGCATTGTCGCCAGCCGTGCCGATGAGGCGCTGCTGCAGCCCAGACTAAGCGCCGCCGGGGTTCGGGTCGAGAGCGCCAAGCTGTTCGGCGTGGGCGGCCGGATTCGGACTTCTCGATCGATATTGTGGACCCGGTCCTCAAGCGGCCCGCTCCCATCCCCATCCTCCCCCTTAGCAGTTCGGAGAATGGGGATATTTTCGTGCCCGGGCGGTTATTTCGAGATATCGACGAACCCTTCGCCGAACACGTCCCGCACATCATGAATCGTGATAAAAGCGTCTTTATCAATCGCTTTTACGATCTTTTTGAGCGTGCTCACTTCCTGCTTGCTGATGACGATATACAGAATCTCCTTCGGCATTTTCGTGTAATGCCCATGACCATATAAGACGGTCACCCCACGGTCCATGACCACATTGACCTGCTCCGCGATTTTGTCGTGCTCCTTGGACACGATCGTCACAGCTTTCTTCGGATTGACGCCTTCAATGATGAAGTCCATCACCTTCGTCCCGATATAGAGCATCACAATGGTGAACATGAGACTCTCCGCGCCAATAATGAAGTAAGAGGAAAAAGCGACGATCAGATCGAAGAATAACAGCGCATAGCTCACGTTCCAGTCCAGATACTTGTTCATGATCCGGGCCAAGATGGTGGTTCCCGCAGTCGTGCCCCCGACTCGGATAATCAAGCCGATCCCTACGCCCGTAAAGACTCCCCCGAATATCGTGTTAATGATCAGCTCATTCGATTCAATGCGCCAATCCTGGGTCAAATGCAGGAACAACGAGTTGAACACGACGGCGATGATTGTATATACGGTCGTATTTTTGTCCAGGAATTTATACCCGACGATGAGCAGAATGGAGTTCAGAATGAAGCTGACGAGCCCCGGAGACCATTGGAACAGGTAGTACAGTATGATGGTGACCCCCGTCACCCCGCCTTCGCCGAGCTCGTTCGGAATGACGAACAAATTGATGGCCAGCGCAAAAATGAATGCCCCCGCCATAATGACAAAAATATCGATGCAACGTTTTTTCATAATCCGATCCTTTCCCGCAACGCTTGCCGTGATCGCGGCAGCTAATCCGATATACGCGCGCAAGCCCGTATCCCCGTATATTTTATCAAAAAAAGGGAGTCCGGTATGCGATCCGCAGCAAAAAAGCACCTGACTTCACGCCGGTGCCTCTTGTTAAAACTCTATGCGGCAGTTCTATTCATCATGATAGGGATCCGCGGTCTATGTATCCATCGGGATATGATCCCAATCTTCCTCGTCGCAGCCGACCATCCAGAACAAGCCTCTGCGTCTTTCCATGACGATGCTTTCATTCATGCCGGCCGGGGATTCCTTCCCATGAATCCGGCTATCGACGCATGCCCAATGCAGCCGGTAGACTTTGTCGGCTTCATCCATGATTTCTTCCCGGCTGCGCAGGGCGGTCTTCCCATAGAATTCCTCGAACGAATCGCAGCGGGACACGGCCTCAATCGCATACTCGCAGTCGCAAATCTGATCGGGGAAGTCGAGTGAATCCACCAGACCTAGCGCCCAGAGAAGGGGCCAGTACGCTTCGTACTGCCACACAATATTAACCGCCTCTTGCTCCGCCGGTTCGGCATCCTGCAGCAGCTTGCGCTCCTTCTCCGTCAGTTGATCCTCCACATCGAATTTACCCAGCATGCGCATGACGAATTCCTTCGATTCTTCCAAATCTCCGCCTTGAGTCACATCGCAAGCATACTGGATCACGACTAATAGAGCGACCGCTCTTCCCGCGATGTCCTCTTGCGTTTTCCACTGACATGCCGCCACGGGCGGGAGCTGGGGCAAGGTCTCCAGAACGGGAATGCCGCGCTCCTGGATATAGGCGATGGACGCGCGCTTTCTCCGCTCGCCTTCCTCGGAGGTCATCTCCTGCCCCATCACTTTGTCGGTGCAGGCCCGGGGAGTGAAGTCGGCCGGTCCCGACGTTCCGTCGGGGTAGACAATCGCTTGCCCGTCGCTATCGAGAAGCGTCCCGTCCTCCAGGAACCCGATGCCATCGATGGCGGACATCAGCGCCGTGCATAATTGCAGGTGGCCTTCGTTCAGTTCCTTCTCCGCTTGGATCGCAAGCAGCGTATTGAACACGGAGATCTGCGCAAGGACCAGCTCCTTCCGTTTCTCATCGGCAAAAGAAATGCGATCATAAAAGCCCATCATCCCGGGTATGTTGGCTTCGAAATAATCGGGATTGGTCTCCTCGGTCAACACCCGAATCGTCATCTTGTCCTTTTTGAACAGCGAGTTGGATTGGATGATATAATCATTGCCACTCTGTTCGATCCTATAGCTTGACGCGAACACGTCCGCTATCTTGCCCCCGATATCCTCGATATCGTTCTTGGAAGCAAATATGCTGAAATATTTCAAGCTCCATGACCTCCCCGGAATGCATATATTGCTAGCCTACTTGACTTCCGAAGCGGCTGTCAAACGCACGAATGCATTTTCCGTCCTTGGATCTATCCATTACGGCGTACACAATACGCTCGAAGAACCGTCCGTAGCCTTCGTTCATGAGCAGTTCGTGCCACCAGGCGGCGACCAGCTCCGGATCATTGCGGAACACGCCGCACCCGTAGGCGCCCAAGACTAGATTGCGGTCCCCCCGATCGGCGAAGATCGCCAGCGCGAGCCGCATGCGGTCTCGCATGACCCGCTGCGCTTGCTCCGGATCCTCGCCCTTGAGCAGCACCTGCCCGTAATTCACTGCCGGCAGCGTCAACACCGAGGCGGTCACCGGCTGCTCCAGCAGCTCGAACCGCTTGTCGCGGAAAAACACCACGTCCGGCGAGTAGATGGCATGGTCGGTATACATCATCGATTTGCAGGCCCGGTTGGCCCGATAATAGCCCTCATGGCGAAGCTGCGTGGCGTACAGGCCGCTTGATGCGGCGAGGCTCTCCTCCTGCGCCATCGCCCCGTTCAGGAAGCCCCCGCCCGGATTTTTGGCGCTGGCGAAGTTGAGCACGCCGACCCGTTCGGCGCCGGCCCGGGCGAAATCAAGAACCGCCTGCACCGTCGCCTCGTTAATGACCGTTTGCACCGCCGGCTTCCCGGCGGAAGGCGGCGTACCGTTCCTCACCAGCCCGGCCCCCTCTTCGGGGGTAATGAGCGCGCTGTTGTCCTCCGAATATTGCTGGGCCGCGGCGAAATCAATCCGCCGCCCATTCATTTCATAATATCCTTGCCGCATATAGCGCAGCGTATCTTGTGCGATTCCCTTTCGTTTCATGCTACTCCCCTTCTTGTGCCAAGAGCTGATCCCGGATCTCGGTCAATGCGAAGCCCAGCCCGTTGCGGCCCCGCCATTTCATCGGATTCTCCGCATCCGGATTGCTCATTCCCATCCCGATTCCCCAGATGCGGTCGCGCGGGCTTGCTTCCACGATGATCCGGTTTTTCGTCGTTTTCAGAAAATTCCACAGCTCCGGATTTTGCGAAAACTTGGCCGCGTTGCCCCGCTTCACGATCTCATAGCAGTTGCGCTCCCATATGTCCTTGTCGAAGTTTTTCACGGCGCGGCCGTAAGCTTTCATCTCTTTCGGATGCTTCGCGTTCATAATCGCCGCCTTCATCTCCTCGTCCCCGAACAGGCGCGCCTTCTCCGCCATCATATACTGTTCCGCGCAGGAATAGCGCTCGCCGCCGACGGTGAATTCGCTCATCCACCATTGGCTGAAGCAGCTCTGGTTGACGCTGCCGTCTGCCGGCGGCGTATGTCCCCAGAAGAACACATATTTGAATTTCTGCCCTGCGTTATAAGCCTTCCGCAGCGCTTCAATGTTGTAGATCATCATATCGACTCCCAGCTTCTCCGGTACAGCCGCGACGGGCGGTGACCGGCATTCTCCGTATAGTGATCCGTCTCCTCGACGAGTTGGGCCACCTTCCGCCGGAATGCGGCCTTCAGCAGCTCACGGTCGAGAATGACCTCGTATACTTGCTGCAATTCCGTCAAGGTGAACAGCTTCGGCATCAGATGCAGCGCAATGTCCGTATAATCCACCTTGCCCCGCAGCCGCTCGATGGCGCACGCGATAATCTTCGCATGGTCGAAGGCCAGCCCTTCATTGGAGACGATGGCATATTCGGTGGCATAGACCGTATCCGTCGACGTGATCTTCCGTTCCACGACGGCGGTCAAAGCGTCGTCTCCGTTGACCAGCCTCAACTCGTACTGCCGCGTCTTGACGTAGCCCGCCTCCAGCAGATCCTTCGACTCCCGCAGCAGCCGGTAAGAGACCTGGAACCAGGCGGCGTTGTCGGCGTCGTCTCCCGCCTCCACCTGCACCTGGCTGCTGTCGATGAGCGCCATATACGAGCAGCTCATCACCCACGTCCGCGGGTCGCGGCCGGGCTCGCTGAACGTATACAATTGCTCCAGGTAGACGTTGTCCACGCCCGTCTCCTCCCGCAGCTCCCGCTGCGCCGCCTGCTCCGTCGTCTCCGCGGGCCGTACGAACCCGCCCGGCAGCGCCCACTGCCCCAGATAAGGATGCCCGCCGCGCTGAATAAGCAGGATGCGCAGCTCCTTCTCCGGGAGCTTGCGGTAATTCTCCTCCGCCGTATCCGTCACCGTGAAGATGACCATATCCGTAGCGACCGACGGGCGCTCATAATCCCCCGCGCGGTATTGCTCCAGGAACTCCCGTTCCGTCAGCCCGTTGCGATCCCGCAGCTCCATTGTTCATCACCTGTTCGTATCTATTTGATATTATCTAACTGATACTAACACGATACGCGACGGGGCGCGCTTTGTCAAGGTTGTCGCGGTTCGGTTGAAAAACAAGCCGTCTCCATCACAACGGAGAACAATGCGTGGTTTCATATGAGCCTAAGGCAAGGGGGAAGGATTGCGAAAGCTATGTTCCTGTGCAGGCAATCTTTCATTGCGCTTTCGAATCCAGCGTTTCCAAAACATCTTTAATAATGCGATAGATCAGTTTCTTTTCTTCCAAGGTCCGGTTATAAAGTAATGAATTTACGATTTCAAGCAAATGCGCATCTTCCAAATTGGAAGATAACACGTCTATCTCGTGCAATTGAAACATTTCCGCAGGCGTTACATTGAGACCATGGATCAGCTTCTCCAACGTTTCTATCGAAATATTGCGATCTCCCCGCTCGACAGAGCCTATATAGGAGGAATTGAGTCCTGCTTTTTCCGCTAATTCTTCTTGCGTAAGGTTATTTCGCTTTCTCAAATACCGTAATCTCTCGCCAATCAACTTCAACAACAACGGTTTACCACCTCTCTTTCAGGTTAGAGAAGCATCATACCCGAAAACAGAGTATTAAAGAAATGATTTGTTTGATATCTGTTCATATATACACTAAGATTAGGGATTAGTAATGTTTCTGCATAGGAACCCATGATGACGAAGAAGGGTGAAAGGGAATGCATTATTTTAATGTCGCTGTATGCCCCGATAAAAATAAGCTGCCTTATTTGCAAGGCAGCTTTGTTCGACCGCATTTCTATTTATTTGAAGATTGCCCGAAGGAAAGTAAGGAGGACGCTTACTCTCTCTCCTATCATAAAATGCAACAGATGATTGCCGCTACTCCTTACCAGGCTCATATTAATCTGTACGCTGCCCAGGTGGATTCGTTACTGAGAGGAGCGGTTGACGGCTTTATTCATTATCGCTCCCGTTCCAGCAGGAGATTGCTCGTATGGAAGATAGATTCTCTGCATAAGGACAGCAGAGCTTGGAATTACTATCAGCATGCCATCGAATAAAGATTGCCCTCGCCACTCATCCGGGAAATCAAGCGAGTCTCGGGAAATTCCTCCACGAAGCCGTTCAGCCCGTCTTCCGTGAAATCGAGCGCGAACCGGAGCCAAGTCATAGGTTCGCCAGCCCTTCGCTCGCTGCAGCTCCGATTCGCTCCTTCTACAACCGGCAGATTGACGAAGAAACGGAGCTTCTTCTAGATCTTTTTCACGAATTCCGATTTTAACTTCATCGCTCCAAAGCCGTCGATTTTGCACTCAATATCATGGTCCCCATCGACCAAGCGTATATTTTTTACTTTTGTTCCGATTTTCACAACGGATGAGCTTCCTTTGACTTTTAAATCTTTAATCACGGTTACGGAATCCCCATCGCTCAGGACATTTCCATTGGCATCCCGGATGACCCGTCCATCCTCGTTAGCTTCCGCTTCGGCCCCTGGCGTCCACTCATGCGCACATTCCGGACAGACCAACAGATGTCCATCCTCATAGGTATATTCAGAATTGCACTGTGGGCAGTTCGGCAAATTAGACATAATTACATGAGCTCCAATCGTTATTAATATGTTTATATACTGGCATAGATTTCTCATATTGGCAAATTGAATAGAGGTGTAAAACCACCCTGACCGAACCATGGGCGGCTTCCTTGCACGGTGCATAATCGGATTAGAATCGTACTCTTCAACCGGAAACCGGCTTTACCAGTTCGGCGCAATCAACTCGAAATAGGCATCATCCATAGAACGAATCCAGCGTTTATCCTCATTTTGATAAAATTAAAATATACGGTCCGATGGAGTCGGAAAAAACGTGACAACAGGCCCTTAGTTTTCTACACGGTCGGCTGTGCAGATGGCGGCGCTGCGGTGGTCTTCCGCGATCGTTCTCAGGCTGGAGGCAATCAGGAATTGGGCCGCGTAATACGTTATCATAATCAACGGCCCTGCGAAGACGACCTCGGATACAAATCTATCCCACGCCAAAATGGAGTCCGATGCCGCAAACAGCAAAGCGCCGGCCGTCGCCGGCTTATTTCCGGTCATGATCGCGGACCAAGCCATGAAGGAAATGACGATAATATAGAAAAGCACCGATGCAGCCAAGACGTAATTATCGGCGCGAATCAGCGCTTCAATCAGATGCCAGCTCATGAACGAAGCATAGGCCAGGATGGGAATGAGCATGAAGAAGCGAATGACGGAGAAGCGCCATCTGCTTATAAAAGCGGTCACATAGAACAAATGTCCGATGAGGAACGCAAACAGGCCAACCGTGAACCAGACCAACAGTCCGTCGCCCAGCATGCAGAAAAACAGCCCGAGTCCGATCATCCAATGGCATCTCTGACGGCTGGAAGGCATGTGAAGATAGCCGTAAGCGATAATCAGCCACATCGGAATTAATTTGAACAGAATCTTGACGGCTTCCGGCTCGCCAGGAATCACGAAAATATAAAGGATACCCATGACAACGATAAGTGCGGGCAGCCTATACTTCACCACAGGAACCTCTCCCTTCATGACGATATTCCATGGAAAAGCGATTCCGTATATCCTATTCCGCATGCCTGCGGCACATGTCTTCATGGCAAGCCGCCTCCCGCCATGGGCACAAAAAAACGGAGTGCCTCAACAAAGACACTCCGCATCTCGTTAACCTGTTCGATTCGATTAATCCCGGTTCGCCAGCTTGGCCAGGAGCCGGACAATCTCGATGTACAGCCATACGAGGGTCACGAGCAAGCCGAATGCCCCGTACCACTCCATATATTTCGGCGCGCCCTGCTGCGCTCCTTCTTCGATGAAGTTAAAGTCCAGCACGAAGTTCAGGGCTGCGATAATGACGATAACGACCGATATCCCGATGCCGATCGGGGTGCTGTCATGCAAATAAGGCACCGTGACGCCAAACATCCGCAGCACAAAGCTGAGCAGATAGACAATCGCGATTCCTGCCGTCGCGGCGAATACGCCGCGCTTGAAGCCTGCCGACGCCTTGATTAGGCCCGTCTTGTAGGCAAGCAGCATGCCCATGAACACGCACATCGTCAGCAAAGCCGCCTGGAGAGTAATGCCGTAGTACAATGATTCGTACTTGGCTGACAGCGCGCCAAGGAACAACCCTTCCGCAATGGCATAGACAGGCGTCAAAATCGGCGCCGTCGAAGGCTTGAAGCTGATAATCAGCGCCAGAATCAAGCCGCCAATCGCTCCGCCTACCATATAAGGCAACATTTCGTACCCATTGAAGAACATAGTCCAAGAGATCACGGCTGCCGCCACGAGCAGCGCCAGCGTCATGAACGATTTGTTCACCGTCCCGCCGATCGTCATCGTCTCTTGTCCATTGTAATGTCCGCTATTCTCAAACGTGTTTTCGTTGAGCGTCGGATTTCCGCTGCGACCAATCAAAATAAAAGAACCTCCCACTATGTATTTATCCCTATATTAGCATATGTTAATATATTCCTCCACCTTGATTGTGAGACAGGATGCAATGAACCCGCGAAATGAACCCCCGAATCGCGCAATATGACACCTGTCATCCAAATCTCTTTACAGTTGTGAATGTTCTGTCCCCCTGTTCAGAACTACAATAAAGCCACAAGAACGAATAGGAGAAAAGGGGGAGCAATGTGGAGGAGCGCAAAGCGCGAATTCGGCTGCTGGATATTCTGCGAGGGTTCGCCATCCTGGGAACGTTAGGGACGAACATCTGGATATTCGCGCACTTAGGAGATTTATCTTATATTACGACGTATGAGTATGCCGGCTGGTGGAAGCCCGATGATCTGCTCAGGATGATCGCGTTATTCCTCGTGAACGGGAAGCTGCTTGGCTTGCTGACGATTATGTTCGGTGTAGGAATGGAATTAAAGTATCAGCAAGCGATGCGCACAGGGAAAGCTTGGCCGGGAGTTTATATGTGGGTCCTCATCATCTTGTTCATGGAAGGCTTGCTTCATTTCGCCCTGGTCATGGAGTTCGACATCCTCATGAGCTACGGAATCACCGGCATGATCGCAGCCTTCATCGTGCGAGGCGGCGACCGCCTTATATCGATGACGATGAGATGGATTGGCAGCGTCCATGGGGGCATCATCTTGGCCATCCTGCTTCTTTCCTTGATATCTCCCAAGATGTCGATGGGGAGCTTCGATCAGATTGTCGCGCTCTATCAAGACGGTTCCTGGCTGGAGCAAATCCAATATCGGCTGTCTTATTTCTTCCCGCTTCGCTTGGAAGCCATTCTCGTGATTCCGATGAATGTCTTTCTATTCTTGCTTGGCGTTCGTCTTATGCGCTCAGGGGTCTTTGCCCAAGATGAGAACGGCGCAAAACAGCGTAAAAAACTCATGAAACTGGGCATTTTTCTTGGTCTGCCGCTGAACCTGTTGATTTTTATCCCCGGAGGCGCCTTTGATCTGCCTGTGCGCTATCTATTTGCTCCCTTCCTCTCACTTGGGTATATAGCACTCATTGGGAAAATGATACAATATACGAAGTGGAACTGGCTGTGGCGCCTGCTTGAACATGCCGGAAAGATGTCTTTAAGCTGCTATGTCATGCAAAATATAATCGCTTCTGTTCTTTTTTACGGTTGGGGCTTTGCTCTAGGCGGAAAGCTGAATTCCTGGGAAATTATAGGAATCTGGATCGGCATCTCGATCTTCCAGCTATGGTTTGCCTCAACATGGCTTCGTGTCTTCAAGCTCGGGCCGATGGAATCGGTCCGCAGACGCGCAGTGGGACTCTTCGAATCCAGATAACCCGATAACCGAACTGGAGGTCATCCATGATATTCAAGATTTACCCGAGAGAACAAATCAAAAATTATTTGCTCATCGATGTGATCGCGATCGTGTATTTATTTTACATGGTTCTCAGCTCCAGTTCGAATCCGGGTCTCTTGGGAAGTCTCCTTCTTCTGCTTTCTTTTCTTGTTTCCTTTTATTTCGCACTGTGGCTGCGGAATGGATATCTACTGGCGGCCGTTCTAGCCGGTCTTGCCACGACGGCTCTGATCGGTTTCTATATCGACCCGCACCTCTTACTCTTTGGTTTTATATTTGCCGATCTGATTGGAAAGTCGAAGTCTAAGTGGCATATTGGTATCGGGGTTGCAGCCATTGGCCTCATGTTTATCTTGGTGTATTGGGAGAGGACGGACGACAATTTTCTATTCCTGCCTCTCATGATCGTTCAAATGCTCCTCCCTATCGTCATTTATATCATGGCAAAGGCCAAGCGCCTGCAGAGCAAGCTGGATGCCGCCAATCAACAGCTGGAAAAGTACATTCAACAGGAGGAAAGGCAGCGGATTGCGAGGGATCTACATGACACGCTCGGGCAAACCCTCATGATGATTAAACTGAAATGCGAGCTGGCCTCGAAGTGGGTAGATAAGAATCCATCGCAGGCCAAGGAAGAGCTCAAGGATATACTGTACACATCAAGAATCGCCTTGAAGCAGGTGAGAGAACTGGTTTCCGATTTGAAGTTCATCTCTCTGGCGAATGAAATCGAGCATTCCCGCAAGCTGCTGCATACGGCAGGCATTGATCTGGAGATCGTGAAAGATGGAATGCCTCCCCTGCTCGCAAGCGTAGAAGAAACGATGATTGCCCTCGCTGTTCGGGAAGCGGCGACCAATATTGTCAAACACAGTCAAGCAAAGAAATGTACAATCCGGCTGGAAACGATGAATAATCTGTATTGTGTATCGATAACGGATGACGGAGTCGGCCTGTTGCCTTCAGGAACCGGACATGGAATTCAGTCGATGAAAGAGCGGTTGCAAGCTCTTCATGGAACCTTTACGGTAGACAGCTCGCCTGGGAGGGGAACGGTTATTTCAATGCAGCTTCCGCTTCGTCAGCACGGAAAGGAGAATCCTGCCCCATGATTCGAGTCGTCATTGCCGAAGATCAGCAGATGCTGCGCGGCGCCTTCGCCACCTTGCTCACATTCGAACCCGATATTGAAGTGCTGGCTGAAGTGCCGGACGGGAAGCAAGCCTGGGAGGCGATACAGCGGCATCAGCCTGATGTGTGCATACTGGACATTGAGATCCCTCTCATCAACGGCCTTGCGTTGGCTGAACAAATCAGAAATGCCGGCATGCCCTGCAAAATCATGATCGTGACTACGTTTGCCCGTCCCGGCTACTTACAAAAAGCGATCGAGGCTCAGGTGAATGGCTACTTGTTAAAAGATGAACCGATTGAACATCTGATTGAGTCCATTCGCCGAGTCATGGCGGGGGAACGGGTGATCAGCACCGATTTGGCCGCAGCGCTTTTTATGAAAGAAGAGAATCCGTTAAGCGACAGGGAGGCGGAGATGCTGCGCCTCACCAAGGCGGGCATGACGACAAGCGATATCAGCAAGGCCCTCTTCTTAACGAAGGGGACCGTGCGGAACTATTTGTCCTCCGCGATTCAGAAGCTGGAAGCGGAATCGAGGCAGCAAGCGGTGAATATTGCCGATGAGAAGGGCTGGCTCTAATTATATGCGGCAAGAGCCAGACGGGACAACGGCGGATGCGGGAAGCGGAAAAGAAGAAGGGTAAGGCAGCGGAAAATCGATGAGGAAGCAAGATCCTGCGTAGAACAGGCTGTTGGAAACCCCCTGTTTTTTGTGAAGGGGTGGAGAAGGTCCATTTTCCTCATCCAAACTTTGGCTCTTAGAGCGTTTTAAATCGATTTTTTTCTACCGGGAGAAGAGATCCACATCACAGGTGAAAAGTCCCATAGACTACTCAATGGCCTGATTTTACGGGATCCAACCGACCGCGTCGGATGCTGGGGGCATCATCGCCTTCAGGAAGCATTATCAGCCTGCTGGAAGCATTATCCGGCCTGCTGGAAGCATCGTTGCCTCCTGGGGCTTGGACGTGCGGAGGAAATTGC
>OGSV01000061.1_pt1 | contig 146387 bp, 127 predicted proteins | sample 1574221 | NCBI WGS metagenome assembly OGSV01 (sample SAMN03295823, study PRJEB24534) | human gut metagenome | isolation source: fecal sample 4 from infant 3 | host: Homo sapiens | place: USA: Pittsburgh, PA | collected 2014-07 | reverse complement strand
CCGAACTCAGAAGTGAAACGCCGTAGCGCCGATGGTAGTGTGGGGTCTCCCCATGCGAGAGTAGGGAACTGCCAGGCATCAAATAAGTGAAGAAGCCCATCCTGCCGGATGGGCTTTTTTGCGTCTGCAGGGAATGAAAACTGCCGGAGGTGACCTCCCGCCTGATCCGGGCTACAAAAGCGTATCACGACACAGCAGCTATCTTCTTATCCATTGCGTAACAAAATCGGCAACTTGCTGTATATTGTTGATATCTAACAATGGAACATCCACCGCAAGCGGAATATCACTGGCAACCGCGATAACATAGTTGTCTAACGCCAGGTCCTCTGGACTGTGCCCGCAACCGTCGCGAAAAAGAACGATCTTAGCAACAGGTTCATGCTTAAAGCCTTCAACCAACACCATATCCAATGTAGAAGCATCCATCCTGCTTACCAGGTACGCTAAATCCAGTTCGGGCTCTTCCGGGGTCTCTACCATTAATGCCCAGCGCTGCTGGCTGGCGACCAGGGTTTGTGCTGCACCGGCTTTGCGTAGCTCATAGCTATCTTTGCCGGGCTTATCAACATCCATATTGTGATGAGTATGCTTAATCAATCCGGGACGAATGCCTCTGGCACGTAGCTCCGGGATCAATTTTTTAAGCAGCGTAGTTTTTCCTGTTCCGCTCCATGCTGCTATAGCGAGTAATGGGATCATGATTTGTCCTGCCATTTTGCAAGTTCTTCAGGGGTGTTCACGTTCACGAACGCATCTTTATGATCGCTGAAATCGACAGCATGACCGCCAGCCTGGCGCATAAAGACCATAACGCGTCTTTCACCGGACTGAAGATAATCCTGTAGCAAGGGTTGCATGGTGCGGTGCATTAGCGCAATGGTCGGATGATCTCTTTCCCCATCATGCACCCAGACAACCGGTGCAGCTTTGCGCTGCTCCTTCAAACGTTTGACCAGATCGTGAGGAATATAGGGCATATCGCACGGGCAGAACAGAAACCACTCCCCCGCTTGCTGCAGGAATACCGATAGCATCCCGGCCAGTGGGCCAGGGAAATCGGCCAATGAATCAGGGATAACTTTCAGGCCGCTTTGTTGGTAAATATCCCGGTGGCGATTGGCATTAACCACCACGGTTTCGACCTGTAAAGCGAGGGTATCGGCTACGTGCCGCCAAAGAGGTTTACCATCCAGCTCAAGCAGACCTTTATCGGTTCCGCCCATCCGTCTGGCCTTACCGCCTGCCAGCACAACCCCTGTTATTGCACTATCCAGAATCACTGATATCGCCTCTTTTAATGTGGGATTGACCCTGCTAACGTATCTGTATTGAGCCTAAGGAGCACAACCATGAAATGTAAACGTCTGAATGAAGTTATTGAACTCCTCCAGCCGGCCTGGCAGAAGGAACCCGATCTTAACCTGATGCAATTTTTACAGAAACTGGCGCAAGAGTCAGGTTTTGACGGCGAACTGGCGGATTTAACTGATGACATTCTGATCTATCACCTGAAAATGCGTGACTCGGCGAAAGACGCCGTCATCCCAGGTATTCAGAAAGATTATGAAGAAGATTTTAAAACCGCACTACTCCGCGCACGTGGCGTAATTAAAGAGTAAAAGCTTGTAATCGCCACCACCGAAAGCGCTGCGAAATGATATCCTGAATCATTCGTAGTATTTTCCGGATGATGGGATGAACGACAACGCTTTTAATTTCCAGACGCTACACCCGGATACCATCATGGATGCACTGTTTGAGCAGGGGATCCGGGTGGACTCCGGGCTTACCCCGCTTAACAGCTATGAAAACCGTGTCTATCAATTCCAGGACGAAGACCGTCGACGCTTTGTCGTTAAGTTTTATCGCCCTGAACGTTGGTCTGTCGAGCAGATCCAGGAAGAGCACCAGTTTGCTCTGGAACTGGTAAGCGATGAAGTCCCGGTAGCTGCACCGCTGGTACTAAGCGGCCAAACGCTGTTAAGCCATCAGGGTTTCCATTATGCGATCTTCCCCAGCGTCGGCGGGCGGCAGTTTGAGGCCGACAATATCGATCAGATGGAGGCGGTGGGGCGCTATCTGGGGCGTATGCATCAGACCGGATGCAAGCGTACTTTTGCCTTTCGCCCGACGATTGGCCTTGAAGAATACCTGACTGAGCCGCGTAAGCTTTTTGAACACGCACAGTTGATCCCATCAGGGCAAAAAGCGGCTTTCCTGAAGGCAACGGATGCGCTTATCGCGGTCGTTACCGAACGCTGGCATGCACGTTTTACCACGTTACGTCTGCACGGTGATTGTCATGCCGGTAATATTCTGTGGCGCGATGGTCCGATGTTTGTCGATTTAGATGATGCCCGCAATGGCCCGGCTGTTCAGGATTTATGGATGCTCCTCAATGGCGATAAAGCTGAACAACGCATACAGCTTGAAACCATTATCGAGGCTTATGAAGAGTTTAGTGAGTTCGACACCTCTGAAATCGGACTGATAGAACCTTTACGCGCTATGCGTTTAGTTTATTATCTTGCCTGGCTAATTCGACGTTGGGCTGACCCTGCGTTTCCAAAAAACTTCCCGTGGTTAACCGGGGAAGATTACTGGCATCGTCAGACCGCGACCTTTATTGAGCAGGCAAAAATTCTGCAAGAGCCCCCCTTACAATTAACGCCAATGTATTAATCGGAGAAATTTGAACATGAAAAAATTATGGCTGGCGCTGGCTGGTATGGTTTTAGCTTTTAGCGCATCTGCAGCGCAGTTCCAGGATGGCAAACAATACATCACTCTGGAAAAGCCTGTTGCGGGTGAACCGCAAGTGTTGGAGTTCTTCTCCTTCTACTGCCCGCACTGCTATCAGTTTGAAGAAGTTCTTCACGTCTCTGATAACGTGAAGAAAAAACTGCCTGAAGGCACCAAGATGACCAAGTACCACGTCGAGTTTCTGGGGCCTTTGGGCAAAGATCTGACGCAAGCTTGGGCCGTTGCTATGGCGCTGGGCGTTGAAGATCAAGTAACCGTTCCGTTGTTTGAAGGTGTTCAGAAAACCCAGACCGTTCAGTCTGTAGCTGATATCCGTAAAGTGTTTGTCGACGCGGGTATTAAAGGTGAAGACTATGATGCGGCATGGAACAGCTTCGTGGTGAAATCACTCGTGGCGCAGCAGGAAAAAGCGGCGGCTGATTTACAGCTGCAGGGCGTTCCGGCAATGTTCGTGAATGGCAAATATCAGGTAAATCCGCAGGGCATGGATACCAGCAGCATGGATATCTTTGTACAACAGTATGCGGATACCGTGAAGTATCTGGTTGGTCAGAAGTAAAAGCAAAAGCCGGTCACTTGTGCTGACCGGCTTTTTCATTTGAGGCTTTAATCGCGTCGAGCTGCGCGTCTTTCTCACTCCACAGCGTATTAAGCCATAGCTGAAACCGACGCTTGAATCCCTTATCGTTCACGTAATCACCGTGCAACTCTTCATGAATTGGCTCGAGATTCACCCGCACGACAATACGCGTTAGCTTACCACTCAGCATATCGTAGAACGGTCGGCTGCTATTTTCCGGATAGCACAACGTGACGTTCAACATTTTATCGAACTGTGACCCCAGTACGTTCAATGCCATCGCAATACCGGCCGCCTTAGGAGGGAGCAAGTTTTGATAAGGAGAGCGGGTTTGCTCACGTTTCTCTTTGGTAAAGCGTGAACCTTCGACAAAATTCACAATAGTTGTCGGGTGTACGCGAAACTTCTCGCAGGAACGACGCGTTGTTTCGACATCTTTACCGCGCCGTTCTGGATGACGGAGCAGGTAGCCTCGCGAATAGCGTTTCATAAACGGCATATCCAGCGCCCAGCAGGCCAGGCCAATAAAGGGCACCCAGGCCAGTTGTTGCTTGAGGAAATATTTATTCATGGGGATGTGCTTACGGAACAGCACGCAAAGCACAACGATGTCTGCCCAGCTGTAATGGTTACAAATGAGCAGATACCAGTTTTTCTTGCTAAGACCTTCCAGCCCCTCGACATCCCACTTCAGTCGCGGATTGAGGTGTAGCAGTAGCGCCAGACCCTCACACCAGCAGTACATCATGAAATTACAGAAGACAGAAACCTTGCGCCAGACAACGGGAACGGGCAAAAGGAGTTTTACAACTCCGGCAAGGATGATCGGCACAGAACAAAAAATCGTGACCAATATGGTCAATACGATACTCAGCAACAGCGTTATCGCAGCGAGTATTCTCGTCATAATTAAATTATTCAAAAGGTTAGCCATAGATAGTGCGCTAAAGAGGCGCAAGGGGCTGATTTTATCAGAAAACGAACCAAATGATGGATCTTCCCTGAATAGAAAAAAAGGGAATATCTATCCACATCAGGATATAAGCTGTATAAATGGAATAAAATGCTACGTATTTATTTAAGCTTCTGAAATATATGTATAAATAAAATGATGTGTTAATTTTATTGCTATATTTAAAGAGCTGAAAATTATTTATTCACAAAGTTATCCACAGTCTTCTTTGCGATCAAAGCAGAAGATCTACAAAAGTTTTTCGACAAATGCGGCGAAAAACTCATGTTTTCATCCTGTCTGTGGCATCCTTTACCCATAATCTGATAAACAGGCACGGACATTATGGTTCAGATCCCAGAAAACCCACTTATCCTTGTAGATGGCTCCTCTTACCTGTATCGCGCATACCATGCGTTCCCGCCGCTGACTAACAGTGCAGGAGAACCTACTGGCGCGATGTATGGTGTCCTCAACATGCTGCGTAGCTTGATTCTGCAATATCAGCCGACCCATGCTGCGGTGGTATTCGACGCTAAGGGTAAAACCTTCCGTGATGAGTTATTCGAACACTACAAGTCACACCGCCCACCCATGCCGGACGATCTGCGTGCGCAGATTGAGCCTCTGCATGCGATGGTAAAAGCGATGGGGTTGCCACTGCTGGCCGTTTCGGGCGTGGAAGCAGACGATGTCATTGGTACGCTGGCGCGGGAAGCAGAGAAGGTGGGGCGTCCGGTGCTGATTAGCACTGGTGATAAAGATATGGCTCAGTTGGTGACGCCGAATATCACCCTGATCAACACCATGACCAATACGATCCTCGGCCCGGATGAAGTGGTGAATAAATATGGTGTTCCACCAGAACTGATCATCGATTTCCTGGCGCTGATGGGGGATTCCTCAGATAACATCCCAGGCGTTCCTGGCGTAGGTGAAAAAACCGCGCAGGCTCTGCTGCAGGGGTTGGGGGGGCTGGATACCCTCTATGCTGAATCAGACAAAATCGCGGGGCTGACTTTCCGTGGTGCGAAAACTATGGCGGGCAAACTTGAGCAGAATAAAGAGGTAGCGTACCTCTCTTATCAATTAGCTACCATCAAAACGGATGTTGAACTGGAGTTGACCTGCGAGCAGTTGGAAGTACGTCAGCCGGCAGCGGATGAACTACTTGGCCTGTTTAAACAGTATGAATTCAAGCGTTGGGTTACTGACGTTGAAGCGGGTAAATGGCTACAGGCGAAAGGAACGAAGCCGGCGGCAAAACCACAGGAAACTATCGCCGTCGATGAAACGCCTGAGGGGCCGGCCACGGTTCTCTCGTATGATAACTATGTGACAATTCTGGATGAAGCGACGCTGGAAGAGTGGATTGCGAAGCTGAAAAAAGCGCCTGTCTTTGCCTTCGATACAGAAACTGACAGCCTGGACAACATCTCCGCGAATCTGGTTGGCCTGTCTTTTGCCATTGAACCGGGTGTGGCTGCATATGTTCCTGTTGCCCACGATTACCTGGACGCCCCCGATCAGATCGCTCGCGACCGCGCGCTGGCATTGCTGAAGCCGCTGCTGGAAGATGAGAACGCGCATAAAGTCGGGCAAAACCTGAAGTATGATCGCGGTATCCTGGCGAACTATGGCATCGAACTGCGTGGCATCACCTTTGACACCATGCTCGAATCCTACATTCTTAACAGTGTCGCTGGCCGACACGATATGGACAGCCTCTCGGACCGCTGGCTGAAACATAAAACCATTACCTTTGAAGAAATCGCCGGAAAGGGCAAAAACCAGCTGACCTTTAACCAGATAGCGCTGGAAGAAGCCGGACGTTATGCTGCGGAAGACGCCGACGTTACGCTACAGCTCCATCTCAAAATGTGGCCAGAATTGCAGCAGCATAAAGGACCGCTGAACGTCTTTGAAAATATCGATATGCCGCTGGTTCCTGTTTTGTCTCGCGTTGAGCGCAATGGTGTGAAAATCGATCCGGCTGTTCTGCACAAACATTCAGAAGAGCTGACGCTGCGTTTGAACGAGCTGGAGCAAAAAGCGCACGAGATCGCCGGAGAAGCGTTTAACCTCTCTTCCACCAAGCAACTGCAAACTATCCTGTTTGAAAAGCAGGGTATTAAGCCGCTGAAGAAAACCCCTGGCGGCGCGCCATCAACGTCGGAAGAGGTACTGGAAGAGCTCGCGCTCGATTACCCATTGCCGAAAGTGATCCTGGAATATCGCGGCTTAGCAAAACTGAAGTCGACCTATACGGATAAGCTTCCGTTGATGATTAACAAGAAAACCGGGCGCGTTCACACCTCCTATCACCAGGCGGTGACCGCTACCGGGCGCTTATCATCCACGGATCCAAACCTGCAGAACATCCCGGTACGTAATGACGAAGGTCGTCGTATTCGTCAGGCGTTTATTGCGCCAGAAGACTACGTGATTGTCTCCGCAGACTACTCACAGATTGAACTGCGTATCATGGCGCATCTCTCGCGTGATAAAGGTCTGCTTACCGCATTTGCCGAAGGGAAAGATATTCACCGCGCAACGGCGGCGGAAGTCTTTGGCTTACCGCTGGATTCCGTGACTGGTGAACAACGCCGCAGCGCGAAAGCCATCAACTTCGGTCTGATCTACGGGATGAGTGCCTTTGGTTTGGCGCGCCAGTTGAATATTCCGCGTAAAGAAGCACAGAAGTACATGGACCTCTACTTCGAACGCTACCCTGGCGTGCTGGAATATATGGAACGCACCCGTGCACAGGCAAAAGAGCAAGGTTATGTCGAAACGCTGGAAGGGCGTCGTCTCTATTTACCGGATATTAAATCCAGTAATGGCGCTCGTCGCGCAGGTGCAGAGCGCGCGGCAATTAACGCCCCGATGCAGGGTACTGCCGCAGACATTATCAAACGAGCCATGATTGCGGTGGACGGGTGGCTGCAAACCGAGCAACCACGTGTGCGCATGATCATGCAGGTACACGATGAACTGGTGTTTGAAGTGCATAAAGATGATCTCGAAAGCGTCTCTAAAAAGATCCATCAACTGATGGAAAACGAGACCCAGATTGATGTGCCGTTGCTGGTGGAAGTCGGTAGTGGCGAAAACTGGGATCAGGCGCACTAAGGGTTTACTGAATAACGCCCCTTTTTCGTAACTAAGCAACATAAGATAGAACTTTTTGTGATGTCCATTAGAATTCCCTATGTAAGGAATGAAAAAAAATTACAAAAAGTGCTTTCTGAGCTGCTCAAAAAAGAGTAAAGTTATTCACGTAGGGTACAGAGGTAAGATGTTCTATCTTTCAGACCTTTTACTTCACGTAATCGGATTTGGCTGAATATTTTAGCCGCCCCAGTCAGTAATGACTGGGGCGTTTTTTATTGTGCGAAAGAAAAGTTTCGCACAGGCTGTAGGCCGGATAAGACGCGCAGCGGCGCTATCCGGCATATCGGTGGATTACTCCCCGTCCTGCATCTCTTCAATCGGCGCCAGTTCACTAAACCAGCTATCCAGCTTCTGCCGAAGTTTGTCCACGCCCAGTTTTTTCAGTGATGAAAATGCTTCTACCTGTACATCACCGTTAAATGCCAGTACGGCTTCACGTACCATATTCAACTGGGCTTTGCGCGCACCGCTGGCCAGCTTGTCTGCTTTAGTCAGCAGTACCAGAACCTGAACGTTGCTCTCAACCGCCCACAGGATCATCTGCTGGTCGAGGTCTTTTAGCGGGTGACGAATATCCATCAATACCACCAGACCTTGCAGGCTCTGACGTTTTTCCAGATATTCAGCCAGCGCGCGCTGCCATTTGCGCTTCATCTCTTCCGGAACTTCGGCATAACCGTATCCTGGCAAATCGACCAGGCGTTTGCCGTCAACGACTTCAAACAAGTTGATGAGCTGAGTACGACCCGGCGTTTTAGATGTACGCGCCAGACTCTTTTGATTCGTCAGGGTATTTAGCGCACTGGATTTGCCTGCGTTGGAACGGCCAGCAAAAGCCACTTCGATACCGGTATCGGAAGGTAAGTGGCGAATATCAGGCGCACTCATCACAAAGTGCGTCTGTTGATAATTCAAGTTAGTCAAAGCAGTCCTCTCCATCAATCAGGGCTTTGCAGCGATTATACCTGAACCCCAGCAAAAGGCTGGTTTTTCGACGCGTAGGCTATGTAAGTAAAAACCTCGCACTTTGTGAGACATTGCCGATAGTTTCTATACGAGATGACAGAGTAAAAAATGACGTAACTAAAATAAATCATATAGTTAAGATAAGGCACTATTCTTAAAGTCCGAAATTGTTACCCAGGTTACTTGTACGTTTAAACCAAAGCGGTAAAGTAGCGCCCATAGCGAGGAAGCTGACAGGATAGTTGACTCAGGATGAGGGTCAGGAGCGCCAGGAGGCGAAGACACAGGATTGTCAGGGAGACAAACGTCTGGAGACGTTAGTAAAAGGAAATGGAAACAACACGGAATGTTTCAGGCTAAGGGAAAAACAGGGTGTGTTGATAGCCAACAAGGATTGTAGAGCCCGTAAGGGTTGAGAGTCAGGAAAAAAGGCGACAGATTACTCTGTCGCCTTTTTTCTTTATTTCTGCTAGATTCCGGCGCAATTATATACTGAATAAAACAGCCAAAGACGAATCATGATGAAACCAACTTCTACACCACGCGGTAAAGGTCCTGCAAAAGCGCGTCGTAAAACACGCGAAGAAATTAATCAGGAAGCTCGCGACCGTAAGCGCCAGAAAAAACACCGTGGTCATGCGGCGGGTAGCCGTGCGTCCGGTAGCGAAGGCGCATCTGGTGGCGGAAACCAAAATAAGCAAAAAGATCCTCGTATTGGCAGCAAAAACCCCATTCCATTGGGCGTGACCGAAAAAGTCACCAAACAGCACAAACCGAAGAGTGAGAAACCTATGCTTTCACCACAGGCTGAGTTGGATTTACTGGAAACGGATGAGCGCCTGGATGCGCTGCTGGAGCGTCTTGAAGCAGGAGAAACCCTGAGTGCGGAAGATCAGACCTGGGTTGATGCCAAGCTGGACCGCATCGATGAGCTGATGCAAAAGCTGGGTCTTTCTTACGATGACGAGGAAGAAGAGGAAGAGGAAGAAAAGCAGGAAGACATGATGCGTCTGCTGAAAGGCGGCAACTAACGGTTTTACACCGTGGGTCTTCCCGTCCTGCTTATAACCCTTCCGGTTATATGTTATCTGGTGTGGTTATTCGTTAAACTACAGCGGTTGTCGCGGCGACAGAAGTGGCTGCGCAACCGGCTTATCACCCGCACTGGGGTTAAGCCGGTACGCCGTACCCGCCAGAGACGCCATCGGAAGGAGTGAGCATGTCAGAGCAGTTAATAGACTGGGACCTGGCCCTGATCCAGAAATATAACTATTCCGGGCCACGATATACCTCGTACCCGACCGCGCTGGAGTTTTCTGAAGACTACGGCACAGAAGCATTTCTAAAGGCCGTGGCGCGTTATCCTGAGCGTCCGCTCTCGCTGTACGTTCACATCCCGTTCTGCCACAAACTGTGCTACTTCTGTGGCTGCAACAAGATTGTGACTCGCCAGCAGCATAAAGCAGATCAATATCTCGATGCCCTGGAACAAGAAATTATCCATCGCGCACCGCTGTTCGCCGGACGCCATGTCAGCCAGCTGCACTGGGGCGGCGGCACGCCAACGTATCTGAATAAAGCGCAAATCAGCCGTTTGATGTCACTGCTGCGTGGTAATTTCAACTTTAACGACGACGCCGAAATCTCGATCGAAGTGGATCCGCGTGAAATCGAGCTGGATGTCCTTGATCATTTACGCGCTGAAGGTTTTAACCGTTTGAGCATGGGAGTGCAGGACTTCAACAAAGAAGTTCAGCGCCTGGTGAACCGTGAGCAGGATGAGGAGTTTATCTTTGCGCTGCTGAATCATGCGCGGGAGATTGGCTTTACCTCAACGAATATCGATCTGATTTATGGCCTGCCAAAACAGACGCCAGAGAGCTTCGCCTTTACCCTGAAACGCGTGGCTGAGCTGAATCCAGACCGTCTGAGCGTCTTTAACTACGCGCACCTGCCGACGCTGTTTGCTGCCCAGCGCAAGATTAAAGATGCCGACCTGCCCAGCGCGCAGCAGAAGCTGGATATCCTGCAGGAGACCATCTCTTCACTGACCGAAACTGGCTATCGGTTCATTGGCATGGATCACTTTGCCCGCCCGGATGACGAACTGGCCATTGCTCAACGCGAGGGCGTTTTGCATCGCAATTTCCAGGGTTATACCACCCAGGGGGACACCGATCTGCTGGGGATGGGCGTATCGGCCATCAGTATGATTGGCGACAACTACGCGCAGAATCAGAAAGAGCTGAAGCACTATTACCAGCAGGTAGACGAACAGGGGAATGCGCTGTGGCGCGGAATTGCCCTGACCCGCGACGACTGCATTCGTCGGGATGTTATTAAGCTCCTGATCTGCAATTTCCGCCTCGACTATGCCGCCGTGGAACAACAATGGGATCTGAACTTCGCTGACTATTTTGCCGAAGACCTGAAACTGCTGGCGCCGCTGGCGAAAGATGGGCTGGTGGATGTGGATGAGAAGGGGATTCAGGTTACGTCGAAGGGGCGTCTGCTGATTCGTAATATTTGCATGTGCTTCGATGCATATCTGCGCCAGAAAGCGCGTTTGCAGCAGTTCTCGCGCGTTATTTAGCCGGGTTGCCCGGTGGCGCTTCGCTTACCGGGCCTACGAAATCTCAATACGTAGGTCGGGTAAGCGAAGTGCCACCCGACAAACCCGCTAGCTGAACAGCCCAACCAGCGCCGCACACAGCACGGCGGCAACCGCAGTTTGTGGCGTATGGCTTTCAACCGCACCGCTCGATAGTAGATTTATCATTGATTCCAGCATGATGACTTCCCCCCGTTTGCCGGGCACGATCATACTTAACTCATCGGAACAGTAAAGCGCAAAATAGCAGCAATTTGCGCTCAATTATCAATCTTTACACAGTGACCGATCGTCACTCCATTCCGAGTTCTTTTAACTTTCGCGTCAAGGTATTACGGCCCCAACCGAGCAGCCGTGCCGCTTCCTGTTTATGCCCCTGGGTATGGCGTAGCGCGGTGGTCAACAGCGTGCGCTCCATCTCCGGTTGAGCCTCTGAAAGCAGGTTTTGATGACCGGAACGTAATGCCCGATCCGCCCACTGTGCCAACAGGGTTGCCCAGCTGTCTGGCTGCATATGGGACGGTGCGTCAGGCACGGTGGTTTCAAACAGTTCGGTCGGTAAGTCCTGAATGAGTACTTCCTGTCCGGCGGCCATTACGGTTAACCAGCGACAGGTATTCTCAAGCTGACGCACGTTTCCCGGCCATGACAGACGGGTGAGCGCCGCCTCGGTTTCAGTGTGTAATTGCTTGGCTTCTACTCCTAGTTCGCGGGCGGCCTCCTGCAGGAAATGACGCGCCAGGCGTGGGATATCTTCCCGACGTTCGCGCAGTGGCGGCAGATGCACCCGGATGACGTTCAGGCGATGGAATAAGTCCTCACGGAATTTGCCTTCCTGCACCCGCAGTTCCAGGTTCTGGTGCGTGGCGGCGATAATACGTACGTCCACCTTCACAGGCGCATAACCGCCAACGCGGTAAAACTGTCCATCGGCTAATACGCGCAATAAACGTGTCTGCACGTCCAGCGGCATATCGCCAATTTCATCGAGGAACAGCGTGCCGCCGTCTGCCTGTTCAAAGCGCCCCTGACGAATCGTATTCGCCCCGGTAAACGCCCCTTTTTCATGGCCAAACAGCTCAGACTCGATCAAATCTTTCGGAATAGCAGCCATGTTCAGCGCGATAAACGGTGCTTTGACGCGCGGACTATGACGGTGCAACGCATGGGCGACCAGCTCTTTACCGGTCCCGGACTCTCCGTTAATCAATACGCTGATTGAAGAACGGGACAGGCGACCAATAATGCGAAAGACGTCTTGCATTGCCGGTGCTTCGCCGATGATGTCGGTTGTTGGGCCGTTGATTTGAATATTACGCGGCTGCTGCTGTTCCTGATAATGGCTGATGGCGCGTTCGACCAGCGCCACGGCTTCATCAATATCAAAAGGTTTGGGCAGATAATCAAACGCCCCTTGCTGGTAAGCGCTGACGGCAGCATCCAGATCGGAGTGTGCGGTCATTATGATGACCGGAAGCATCGGATGCCGCTGTTTGATCTGTTTTAACAGCGTCAGGCCGTCCATGCCCGGCATGCGGATATCCGACAGCAGTACGTCCGGCGTTTTGCTGGCCAGCGCGTCCAGTACCTCTTTACCACTCTCAAATGTAGTGCAGCTTAGTCCTGCCCCTGCGAGCGCACGTTCAAGCACCCAACGGATGGAACTATCGTCATCAACTACCCAGACTATTCCTCGTTGCATAAACGTCACCTTTATTTCCTGATAGGCAGGTAAACCGAGAACTCGGTATGACCCGGCCAACTGGTAAATTCAATTTTGCCGGAATGTTGATCAATCAAATTACGGGCGATGGATAATCCAAGGCCGGTACCGCCTTCGCGACCGCTGACCATTGGGTAGAACAGCGTGTCCTGCAAATGCGAGGGAATTCCCGGGCCGTTATCCTCAACATCAATCCGCGCCGCCAGACGATAACGCATACCGTGCAGCGTGAGCTGAAACGCGGTGCGGGTACGCAGAATAATCTCGCCGCCTTCCGGTCCCAGCGCCTGCAAAGCATTGCGCACGATGTTCAGCAAAACCTGCTCGATCTGGTCCGGGTCGTGCAGTAATTCAGGCAGACTCGGGTCGTAATCACGAATCAGCGTGACGTTTTCCGGCAGCTCCATCGAGACCAGCGCCACCACGCGCTCCGCCACTTTGTGAATACTTTCTGTGACGTGCATTCCCGGCTGTTGTGGTCCCAGCAGACGGTCGACCAGATTACGCAGGCGGTCGGCCTGCTCAATAATGACTTTGGTATATTCGGTCAGCGCCGGGTCCGGAAGCGCTTTACTGAGCAGTTGCGCCGCGCCGCGTAATCCACCCAGCGGGTTTTTAATTTCGTGCGCCAGGCCGCGCACCAGATCGCGGGCAGCAATCTGCTGGGCGTGCTGGAGCTGTTCCTGGCTCAGACGGCGCTGGTTATCCATTGGCGCCATCTCCAGCAGGATAAGGCCATCAGGCAGCCTCTGAGCGGTCACAGAGAGGATATGTGAGTGGCTATCTATCACCAGCGTCACTTCGTTATCCGTAAAGCCCTGGCCTGCTTCCAGGCTCTCTCGCATCAGCCCGATGTTTAAGGAGAAATAACTCAACAGATCGGGAAGTGGGGTACCAAACAGTTTGCGGGAGCTTTGGGCGAGCAGCTGTTGTGCCGCCGGGTTGGCGTAATGTACCGCCAGCTCATCGTCGACGAGTAAGATGCTGTTGATTAAAGAATTGAGGATCTGCCCAGCATCGGGCAGCGTGCCGGTTGCCATTCAGCAGTCTCCTGAAAAGTGTTGCACCAATTTAGTGCATTATAGCTTTTTACATCAAAAAAGCGCGAGGAAGCAGGTTGTTAGTGGAGAAAAAAGCCCATCCTGGGATGGGCTAAAAGTTCCACGGCAACTTAAAGACTCTATATTTTTCTTGCTACAGCCGCGTGGGTCGCAACAAGAAATCTACGGAGTATTGGTACTAATTAAACGCTGTAGTACAGCTCAAACTCTACCGGGTGCGGAGTCATACGCACGCGGTCATCTTCTTCGCGACGCAGCGTAATGTACGCATCGATCGCTTCATTGGTGAACACGCCGCCTGCAGTCAGGAACTCGCGGTCCAGATCCAGTTCTTTCAGTGCTTCTTCCAGAGAACCAGCAACCTGTGGGATCTCTTTCGCTTCTTCCGGCGGCAGGTCGTACAGGTTTTTATCCATGGCTTCGCCCGGGTGGATCTTGTTCTTAATACCGTCAAGACCCGCCATCAGCAGTGCTGCGAAGCACAGGTACGGGTTAGCAGCCGGGTCCGGGAAACGCACTTCGATACGACGCGCTTTCGGAGAAGCCACTACCGGAATACGGATAGAAGCAGAACGGTTACGGGCAGAGTAAGCCAGCATTACCGGCGCTTCGTAGCCTGGGACCAGACGCTTGTAAGAGTTGGTGGTTGGGTTAGCCAGGGCGTTGATCGCTTTAGCGTGTTTGATTACGCCGCCGATGTAGAACAGCGCCTGCTCAGACAGACCCGCATATTTGTCGCCAGAGAACAGGTTTACGCCGTTCTTGGACAGAGACATGTGGCAGTGCATACCGGAACCGTTATCGCCAAACATAGGTTTTGGCATAAAGGTCGCGGTTTTACCGAAACGGTGAGCGACGTTGTGAACCACATATTTGTAGATCTGAATTTCGTCCGCTTTTTTGGTCATGGTGTTAAAGCGGGTCGCGATTTCGTTCTGACCTGCGGTCGCCACTTCGTGGTGATGCGCTTCAACAACCAGGCCCATTTCTTCCATGATCAGACACATGGTAGAACGGATGTCCTGAGAAGAATCTACCGGAGGAACCGGGAAGTAACCGCCTTTCACGCCAGGACGGTGACCTTTGTTACCACCTTCGTATTTGGTGGAGGAGTTCCATGCGCCTTCGATGTCATCGATAGCCACGTGGGAACCGGAAATGGACGCGCCGAAACGGATGTCGTCAAACAGGAAGAACTCTGGCTCAGGCCCGAACAGAACGGTGTCTGCGATGCCGGTAGAACGCAGATACTCTTCAGCGCGTTTAGCGATGGAGCGCGGGTCGCGGTCGTAGCCCTGCAGCGTACCTGGTTCCAGGATATCGCAACGGATGATCAGGGTGGACTCTTCATAGAACGGGTCGATAAGTGCAGTAGACGCATCTGGCATCAGAACCATGTCTGATTCGTTAATGCCTTTCCAGCCACCGATTGAGGAGCCGTCAAACATTTTGCCTTCTTCAAAGAATTCGGCATTTACCTGATGAGCAGGAATAGTGACGTGCTGTTCTTTACCTTTGGTATCAGTGAAGCGTAAATCAACAAACTTCACTTCGTGTTCGTTCAGCATCGTCAAAACGTGTTCAGCGGACATACTTACTCTCCCGGATTGGTCATGGTCGTCGTGGTAACGAAGTCTTCAATTCTGCAAAAAATTGGCCGTGTCGCCGTAAAAAATATAAAGCGAAATCTGTGCCAACTTTTAAATTGCCCCTAAAAGGCGTTATCATGCGCACTATCGTGCAAAGGGGCTGCACCATGAAGGTTGTATTGCACCATTATAGTGCTTTAATGTGAACATTAAGCACCATATTGGTGCAAAGCATGTCAGATTACCCCTTTTAACGCTCCGTGAATGTGATCACAAAGAAACTCTGCAATACTTGTTTGCGGAGGATGTTTGTGATCCTGTTTTGTACTGCGATTAATCCGTGTACAATAACGCGCTATTTCTAAAATGCCTGAGGCAAAGTTGTGATCGAAAATTTGCGTAACATCGCCATCATCGCGCACGTAGACCATGGTAAAACGACCCTGGTAGACAAGCTGCTCCAACAATCCGGTACGTTCGATGCACGTGCTGAAACCCAAGAGCGCGTGATGGACTCCAACGATTTGGAGAAAGAGCGTGGGATTACCATCCTCGCTAAAAACACCGCTATCAAATGGAATGACTACCGTATCAACATCGTTGATACCCCAGGGCACGCCGACTTCGGTGGTGAAGTTGAACGTGTAATGTCCATGGTCGACTCCGTGCTGCTGGTGGTGGATGCAATGGATGGTCCGATGCCGCAGACGCGCTTCGTGACCAAAAAAGCCTTTGCCCATGGCCTGAAGCCAATTGTTGTTATCAACAAAGTTGACCGCCCTGGCGCGCGTCCTGACTGGGTTGTTGATCAGGTATTTGACCTGTTCGTTAACCTCGACGCTACCGACGAGCAGCTGGACTTCCCGATCGTTTACGCTTCCGCGCTGAACGGTATCGCAGGTCTGGATCACGAAGATATGGCTGAAGACATGACTCCGCTGTATCAGACCATCGTTGATCGTGTTCCGGCTCCAAGCGTAGACCTTGATGGCCCGCTGCAGATGCAAATCTCTCAGCTGGACTACAACAACTACGTTGGCGTAATCGGCATCGGCCGTATCAAACGCGGTAAAGTTAAACCGAACCAGCAGATCACTATCATTGATAGCGAAGGCAAAACCCGTAACGGTAAAGTCGGTAAAGTTCTGACCCATCTGGGTCTGGAACGTATCGAGAGTGATATTGCCGAAGCGGGCGATATCATCGCGATCACCGGTCTGGGCGAACTGAACATCTCCGACACCATCTGCGACCCGCAGAACGTCGAAGCGCTGCCGGCTCTGTCCGTTGATGAACCGACCGTAACCATGTTCTTCTGCGTAAACACCTCCCCGTTCTGTGGTAAAGAAGGTAAGTATGTTACCTCTCGTCAGATCCTTGACCGCCTGAACAAAGAGCTGGTGCACAACGTTGCGCTGCGCGTCGAAGAAACCGAAGATGCGGATGCGTTCCGTGTATCCGGTCGTGGTGAGCTGCACCTGTCTGTTCTGATCGAGAACATGCGTCGTGAAGGTTTCGAAATGGCGGTTTCCCGTCCGAAAGTAATCTTCCGCGAAATCGACGGCCGTAAGCAAGAGCCGTTCGAAAACGTAACGCTGGACGTAGAAGAGCAGCATCAGGGTTCTGTCATGCAGGCTCTGGGTGAGCGTAAAGGCGACCTGAAAAACATGAATCCAGATGGCAAAGGCCGCGTACGTCTTGACTACGTGATCCCAAGCCGTGGTCTGATCGGCTTCCGTTCAGAATTCATGACCATGACTTCCGGTACCGGTCTGCTGTACTCCACCTTCAGCCACTACGACGATGTTCGTGCGGGTGATGTGGGTCAGCGTCAGAACGGCGTACTGATCTCCAACGGCCAGGGTAAAGCAGTTGCGTTCGCACTGTTCAGCCTGCAGGACCGCGGTAAGCTGTTCCTGGGTCACGGTGCTGAAGTTTACGAAGGCCAGATCATCGGTATTCACAGCCGCTCTAACGACCTGACTGTAAACTGCCTGACCGGTAAGAAACTGACCAACATGCGTGCGTCCGGTACTGACGAAGCAACGGTTCTGGTTCCGCCGGTTAAGATGACTCTGGAGCAGGCTCTGGAATTCATCGATGACGACGAACTGGTAGAAGTTACCCCAACCTCTATCCGTATCCGTAAGCGTCACCTGACTGAAAACGATCGTCGCCGTGCAATGCGTGGCGCGAAAGAAGAGTAATTAACGCTCTTTCTCAGGTAAGCATAAAAAGCCGCTGATTTCAGCGGCTTTTTTATCTAAAAGATCAGGTTGTTTCCTGCTCTGCAATGACTAGCTCAATATTTTCTAAATCAAGCAATTGCTTGAATGAATTTGGTGGTTGGGAATCGGTAAAAAATGCCCGAATTTTGCGCATATTACCGATGGATACAGCGGCTGAGGCGGTAAACTTAGTATGATCAGCAACTAACAGCGTATTACGTGCATGCTTAATCATCGTTTTGGCGACAAGCGCTTCGTTAACGTCAAATTCCAATAGTGTGCCGTCTTCCTCAATGGCACCAATGCTGGTAATTAAATAGTCGGCTCTGAATCCTTCAATAAAGTTCACTGCTCCTGGACCAACAATACCGCCATTATGAGCACGTAACGTTCCACCGGGCACCATGACCTCAAGATCTTGATTCTTATATAAGATCTGCGCAACACGAAGACTGTTAGTAATTATGCGTAGGTCTCGGCGGTTCAGCAAAGCTCGTGCGACGGCTTCTACCGTAGTACCAATGGTAATAAAAACCGTGCAGCGTTCAGGAAGATAATCAGCAACAGCCTCCGCTATCGCTTCTTTTTCCTGAATGAGGGACAACTCTCGCTGTTCGAAGGCGGTATTCATGATGCTGGATACACGTCCGGCTCCACCATGGTGTCGGGTGATCAGACCCTGTTCACTCAACTTACGAATATCTCGGCGCACGGTTTGTGTGGAAACATCCAGCAATTGTGCGAGCTCTTCAATATTCATATAGCCGCGTTCTGAAATGTAATGAACAAGTTGATCGTGACGCGGATTACCGGTGACTTCAATGATGCTCATGAATACTCCTGGACCTCTTCCCCGTAATTGTCGGCTATTTTACGCATAAAGTGACAAAAATGATTCGGTTTGCGCACGATTAGGAATTCCGGCTCGTCCGCCTGCCTGAGTGCATTTCATCGCCGCCACAGCACTTGCGAAACGGATAGCTTGATCAGTAGACATTTTCTCTGCGAGAGCTGCCGCCATAGCACCGTGGAAAACATCGCCTGCCCCAGTTGTATCCACAACATTGACAGAAAATGCAGTTTGTTGGCACGTTTGCCCATTTTCAATCCATAGTGATCCTTCACTACCAAGCGTAACGTACACTTTACCATTGGTATGCTTAGAGGCCAGTTTAAGTGCCAGTTGTGCATCATTCTGCCCTGTCATTCTCTTCAGACCTGGGGTTGAAAAAACTGCATGGTCGGCAAGTGCTACCAATGGGGTTATGTCTTGTGGAGTCATATCGGCATCCAGCAGTGTTGGGACACCTGCGGCACGTGCCAGCTCGAAGGATTTCAACGTCCCTTCATGCCAACGTACATCGGCCAGAACGATGTCATATCGAGAAAAATCAATCGACTCCAACCACTGAGCATCTGTACCAAGATCTGGGCTTGGATAGTTCACGATGATGCGTTCTCCGTGCTGATCGACCAATATTGCGGACTGAGATGAACGGGAATTCGGGTATTGCCGACAAAACTCGGTATTAACCCCCCAGACCTGAAGTTCGTTAAGCAAAGTATTCCCGCAACTGTCATCGCCTACGCGACCTATAAAATCAACGTCAATACCGAGCCGGGCAATGGCGACAGCCGCTGTTGCGGCTGGGCCGCCACCTGTTTCAAGGTATTGATTAGATTGATATTTACCCCCGCCATTGGGCAGGTCGTTTAAAGAATAAATACGGTCCTGAACGGTGATTCCAATACAAGCAATTCTGGTCATATTTGTTTATTCCTGTGTGATCTTGTCTTCTTTTGTTCATTTTAATGACATAAATGATCAAATTAGTGACATGTGTCTTGTTTTTAGTCATAAATTACAAATATGCTCAAAAACAGACGAAAACGAATTTTTAATTGTAATTATTTTGTCAACCTGAGACAGGAGAGCATTCATGACAACCGTTGCATTTTTGGGCTTGGGCCAGATGGGCAGCCCAATGGCTAATAATCTATTGCAAAAGGGACATGCTTTGCGTGTGTTCGACGTAAACCAACAGGCAGTCAATGAATTAGTACAAAAAGGTGCGACTGCTGCTCAAACCCCTGCTGAAGCCGCTAAAGATGCTGAATTCATTATCACTATGCTGCCAAATGGCGACATCGTTCGGCAAGTTCTGCTGGGTAAAGATGGCGTCAGCGAAGGCCTGTCCCCCAATGCATTGGTTATTGACATGTCCACGATTCATCCATTGCAGACCGATGCATTGATTCATGAGATGAGAGAGAAAGGCATCAGCATGATGGATGCCCCCGTGGGCAGAACGTCAGTTAACGCGATTGACGGCACGCTGCTGATTCTTGCTGGTGGAACGCCTGAACAGGTTGAACGCGCTCGCCCTGTGCTGATGTGTATGGGAAATGAACTGGTGGAAGCTGGCGGTCCCGGTATGGGGATCCGTGTAAAGCTCATCAATAACTATATGAGTATTGCGCTGAACGCCTTGTCAGCGGAAGCCGCTGTACTTTGCGAATCATTGGGTTTGAGCCTTAATGTGGCCATTAAGGTCATGAGCGGTACTGCCGCAGGCAAGGGGCACTTTACGACAACCTGGCCTGGCAAGGTACTTAAAGGAGATCTATCTCCGGCATTCATGGTGGACCTCGCGTTGAAAGACCTGCGTATTGCCGTCGATGTCGCTAGTCAGACCGGTGCGCCGCTCAATATGGGCATTGCAGCAGAAACCTATTACACCCGTGCCAGCGAGAACGGTCGAGGCCGTCAGGACTGGAGTGCGTTGTTATCTCAGGTTCGTCAGCAGGCTGGCCGACCAGATTCACTATAAATTTTAAACAGTTACAGGAGTTATTATGTCTTCCCACAATACCCCATACACGCTGAAAGATATTTCTCGCCCTGGCGGTGGATTTGCCATGCTGGCCGTTGATCAGCGTGAAGCAATGCGCCTGATGTTTGCAGCGTCTGGATATCCTAAACCGGTTGCCGACAGCGTATTGACTGATTTTAAAGTTGCAGCAACACAAATTCTGTCTCCCTACGCTTCAGCGGTTCTGGCAGATAAACAATTTTGTCTCGATCAGATTGTCTCTCAAGGTGCAGTCGCTGATTCATGTGGACTGATTGTGGCGGCTGACCATTTTGTTCCGGGTAATGGTATTCCAGTTGATAGTGTCGAAATTGATAGAGCGATTGATCCGCATAAAGCCCGCGAAATGGGTGCGAAAGCCATGAAGTTGTTGGTGCTGTGGCGTGAAGATGAACCTGCAGAAGAACGTTTGGCTATGGTGGCTGAGTTTGTTCAACGCTGCCGTAGCGCAGGGTTGGTCAGCATCATTGAGCCGGTTGTCCGACCCCCTCGTCGTGGTTGGGAATTTGACCGGGAAAGCGCCATCGTTGCCGCAGCGGCTGAACTCGGCTGCACCGATGCTGACCTCTATAAAGCTGAAATGCCATTAGGCGGCAAAGGTGATGAACAGACCCTACTTGCTGCGTGTCAAAAGTTGCATGAGCAAATGAAAATGCCGTGGGTCATTCTCTCTTCTGGTGTTGATGCGGATATTTTTGGCCGCGCGGTCCGTATCGCCATGAAGGGGGGAGCTTCCGGATTCCTGGCAGGGCGTGCCGTTTGGGCATCGGTTGTTGGTGCTCAAGATCCGCAAACAATGTTGCGTGATGTGTCGGTTCCACGCTTACAACGCCTGGCAGAAATCGTCGATGAAGGGATTTCTCAGCGTTAATCACCCATTTTAACGAATCTGGAGAAGAACCATGGATAAGATTACCCAAGTTCTATTTTCTGATATTGGGAAGGTGACCACCCAATATGTTGAGCTGCCGCACCAGGAACTTAAACCGCAAGAAGTCCGCATTGCTCCGGTGTTTTACGGAATATGTGGCTCTGATCTGCATGTACTGAAGGGAGGGCACCCATTTGCAAAACCTCCGGTTGTGCCTGGACATGAAATTGCGGCACGCGTAACTGAAGTGGGCAGTGAAGTGACGAATGTTAAGCTGGGCGATCATGTCGTAGTCGACCCAATAATGGCCTGCATGGAGTGTCGTGCTTGTAAAGCGGGTCGCTTTAATCTGTGTGAGCCGCCACAGGTTGCTGGCTTTCGGGCGCCGGGTTTTGCCCGCTCGCAGCACATTGTACCTGCACGAAACTGCCATGTTGCACCTGCTTCGTTACCACTAAAAGCACTGGCTTTCGCTGAGCCAGCAGCCTGCGCGCGTCATTGCGTGAGCCGTATGCCGAAAGCGTCATTGGAAAGTGTACTAGTGATTGGTGCAGGGACAATTGGCTTATCCATCGTTCAAGCATTGCGCATCATGGGCGCGGGAAAGATCACCGTCATCGAACCTGATGCCGCTAAGCGCGCGTTGTCGTTAAAGCTAGGTGCCACGGAAGTCTGGGCTCCGGGGGAATTGGATGCACAGGTCCGTTTTACGGGGGCAATTGATGTTGTTGCTGCCCAGACCACGCTGAATGATGCATTTACCCACGTTTATGCTGGCGGAACGGTAGTGTGCATGGGAGTACCGAGTGGCCCACGTGAAATTCCTCTTCCGATGATGCAGCGCTTCGAACGCGATTTGTTGAATTCCGGCATGTATATCCCGGAAGACTTCGATGCCGTGATTGAATGGCTTGCGGATGGGCGGTTTGACACCAGCGAACTGGTGACCGATCTCTTCCCTGTCGAAGATGCGGATAAGGCGTTTGAACGTGCGCAGCAAAATGACTCTATAAAAGTCATGCTGCAATTTGCTGAGGTTTGATGCTGTAACCCTCTGTCTGGCGCTGCTTAAGGGTAGCGCCATCCTACAACAATGAAAAAGGATGCTGCGATGAGTCACATCACCAGTCCTACACCTTACTCGATCGGTCGTCCCCAGGACGTGATTGATATTGTTAATAAACATTCAGCAGTAAACACCAGTGTCGGCGTCATTTTTATCGCTCTTGGCGGCATTCTAATTGATGCCTATCAGGCGGCGATGGTGGGGTTTGGTAATAAATATATTGCATTGCAATTTGGTATTTCGCCGGGGCTAGCGGCGACGGTTAACGCCTCTGTTTTAGTTGCCGCTCTGATTGGTGGATTGCTGGCGAACCGTGTGATTAACCGCTTTGGTCAAAAGCGTGCATTTATCATCGGAATGGGCCTGTGCACAATAGGTGCCGCAGCTGTCGCGATAGCCCCGAACATCTGGTGGGTGCTGGTGTGTCGCGTAATCATGGGATTTGGCTTGGGTATTGATTTCCCGCTGGCAACAAATGCGGTGGCAGAACTACGCGGCTCAACATCTAAGAAAACCGGTTCATCGGTTAATCTCTGGCAAATGGCCTGGTATGTATCAACTACGGTCGTCTATCTTGTGCTGCTTCCACTGCTGTTGTCGGGTATCGCAGAAGAGCAATTATGGCGCTATGGTATTTTCATTGGTGCTATTTTTGCCATCATTATCATGATCCTACGCTATTTCTTCATTGGCGAATCCGCAATGTGGGCCGCACGAGTCGGACGTTATGATAAAGCCTGCGATATTCTGGCTAAACGCTATGGTGTTCATGCTCGCGTTGCTGCCAAGTCAAAAAGCGATGATATTTCTGCTGAAAAAACAGAAAGTAAGTTTCATGGCGGGTATGGGATTTTATTTAACTCACGTTATCGCAAACGTACCATTCTCGGCTGCGTTGTGGCGACGATGCAAGCCTGGCAATACAACGCCGTGGGCGTTTATTTACCGCTGACTTTGGCGGGAATACTGAGCGGTGGATTAACCGGGGCACTTAGCGGTTCTGCGGTAGTGAATGCCCTGTGTGGCATTACAGGTGGATTGATTGGTTCACTTATCCTCCAGCGTTTGGGAACTCGCCTTCAGTCGATGTATGGTTTCGCCGTCGTAACGGTTGCATTACTTGCTTTAGGTGCATTAGCAACCACCAACCCATGGCTTTCTTTAGGTTTGTTGGGCGCGATCATTTTCTTCCATTCAGCGGGCCCGGGCGGCCTGGGAATGACCATTGCCACACTTTCTTATCCGCCATCTATTCGCCCGACAGGCGTAGGATTTGCTCGTGCAATTATGCGTACTGGGGCGATTGCCGGACTTATTTTCTGGCCAATGTTGTGGGGTGCATTAAAGACAGAAGCGTTCTATTGGCTGGCAATTGTTCCTTTTCTCGGCTTCTTGACATGCGTGTTGATTAAGTGGGAACCACTTGGTGCAAACGTTGACGCTGAAGACGCTGAGGTACTGGCTGAGCTGGATAAATAACAAGCAAGCGCGTCGCAACATGTCGACGCGCTTTTTCGTATATCCGCTGCTTTTTTAGTGATTTTATTGCGCAGATTTCTCGCCGACCCGGAGAGGAAAAGTATGGCTGAAATAGAACATGTACCAGGGAAAGAGCTATCCGGCAAAGCCATGAGACGCGTTGTCATGGGCAGTTTCGCTGGCGCGTTGATGGAATGGTACGATTTTTTTATTTTCGGAACGGCAGCAGGGCTAGTCTTTGCTCCCCTGTTTTTCCCTGATAGCGATCCTTTTATTGGTTTAATCGCCGCATTCGCGACCTTTGGTGTGGGTTTTCTATCACGTCCGCTAGGGGGCATTGTTTTTGGCCATTTTGGCGATAAAGTCGGTCGCAAAATAACGTTGATTTGGACGTTAGCGATAGTTGGTTCCTCAACGTTTTTAATCGGCTTCATACCAACATACAAGGACATTGGTATCTGGGCCCCGATTATATTGATGGTTCTTCGTCTGGTGCAGGGGTTCGGTCTGGGTGGGGAATATGGCGGGGCTGCATTGATGACTATTGAATCTGCGCCTGAGGCGAAGCGCGGGTTTTTAGGTTCGCTCCCACAAACTGCAGCCTCGGTTGGGATTATGCTGGCGACAGGGGTGTTTGCATTATGCAATCACTTCCTGACCCAGGAAGAGTTTCTGGCCTGGGGATGGCGTATCCCTTTTTGGCTCTCTGCCATCATGTTAATTGTTGGGATGTTCATACGATTACATACTGAAGAAACACTGGATTTTAAAAAACAAAAAACGGCTGTCTCACAGGAACAATCAGCACCACCGTTGATTGAACTTTTCCGTAAGCATCCACGTAACATTCTGTTGGCGCTAGGGGCCAGGCTGGCGGAGAGCGTTTCGTCGAACATCATTAATGCCTTTGGTATTGTCTATATTTCCAGCCAGTTGGCATTATCAAGGGATATTCCACTCAACGGCATGCTAATCGCCTCAGCAATTGGCATTGTATGTTGTCCATTAATTGGTTGGATCTCTGACCGCGTTGGGCAACGGAAGATGTATTTATTTGGCGCTGGTTTTTGCATCCTTTTTGCATTCCCATTCTTCCTGCTGCTGGATACGAAAAGCACACTTATCATCTGGTGCTGCATGATTCTTGGCTATAACCTGGGGCCAACGATGATGTTTGCAGTACAGCCCACCTTATTTACTCGTATGTTCGGAACACGAGTGCGTTATACGGGTCTTTCATTTGCCTATCAGTTCTCCGCAATTCTGGGTGGGTTAAGCCCGCTAATTGCCTCCAGCTTGTTGGCGCTGGGAGGCGGGAAACCGTGGTATGTAGCACTGTTTCTGTTTGTTATCTCAATACTTTCATTCATTTGCGTCTGGCTTATTGAGCCACATTCAGACAATAAAAATGACGCTAATAACATTTAACTTCTTACCGAAATATCAGAGAGCAATAACATGAACAATGAATTGAATACTGAGCATTATCAAGCATTACAGCGTGCTTTTGATGCCGCCTGGCCGGGACCGATCGGTCAACCTATTTTGCTGGAAAAAGGACATTTACGTCTGCAAGTTTTTCCGCGTGATGGTGCCAGAATCACCTCGCTACAGGCATTTGGTTTTGAAGTGTTACGTCAATGGGAGCCACAGCGTAAAGCATTTCAGTATGGCTGCTTTCCTATGGTTCCTTGGGCAGGCCGCCTTGGCGATGCAACGTTGACAGTAGGGAAGAAACAGTACGCATTACCTGCTAACAAACCGCCTCATGCTCTACATGGTATGGCCTGTTATTCATCATGGGAAATTGTCGAACATAAAGCGGATACCTTGAAACTGCGCATGCCACTGGGCGCTCCATGGCCATGGCAAGGAGAGGTCCTGCAAACGCTGACCATTGAAGACAATGCGCTAATTCTACGCTTAGAAATTCATACTTTGTCTGAAACATTCCCTGCATCAGCTGGATGGCACCCTTGGTTTGCAAAACGACTCGACCAGCAGAATGAACAAGAACAATTACAGGTAATTTTTGATGCTGATTGGCAGGAAGAGGCTGGAAACAATGAGCTACCAACCGGTAAAAAAATCCCTCCACAATCAGGTCCGTGGGATGACTGCTTTGGTTTTAATAACGGTCTCAATGTCAGATTACAGTGGCCTGGTAAGCTGAGTATGACAATGACATCGAGTGCGCAAAGTCTGGTTGTCTTTGATAAACAGCCCGATGCAACTTGTGCCAATCCGCTTACTCAGGCGCCAAATGCGATAAATAGGACACCGCAGTTTGTCAGTGCAGGTCTTCCGTTGGTGATTGAGTCACGCTGGCAATTTGCACAGGAATTCTGATGGCTTAGCCAATAATCCCAACAGGGACGCATAGTCAAACTTCTCCTTTCCCGCTACAGTTATTCATCCACGGCGAATAAGGAGAAGGGCATGCTCTATATCTTTGATTTAGGTAATGTGATTGTCGATATCGACTTCAACCGCGTGTTGGGCACATGGAGCGATCTGAGCCGTGTACCGCTGGCCTCGCTGAAGCAAAGTTTCACCATGGGGGAGGCTTTTCACCAGCACGAGCGAGGTGAAATAACGGATGAAGCCTTTGCCGAGGCGCTATGTCATGACATGGCGCTGCCGCTAAGTTACGAGCAGTTCTCTCACGGCTGGCAGGCCGTTTTTGTGGCATTGCGCCCTGAAGTCATCGACATCATGCATAAGCTGCGTGAGCAGGGGCATCGTGTGGTCGTCTTGTCGAATACTAACCGTCTGCACACAACATTTTGGCCGGATGAATATCCTGAAATTCGTCAGGCTGCTGACCATATTTATCTTTCCCAGGATCTGGGCATGCGAAAACCGGAAGCGCGGATTTACCAGCATGTCCTGCAGTCTGAAGGTTTTTCTGCGGAAGATGCGGTCTTTTTTGACGACAACGCCGATAATATTGAAGGGGCTAACCGGTTAGGGATTACCAGTATCCAGGTCGTCGATAAAACGACCATTCCTGACTATTTCGCGAAGTTGTTATGTTAAAAAATGTTCAGCAACAAGCCAGGCACCATACGCGTCCTGTACGGGCCTGGCTGAAGCTACTATGGCAGCGGATTGATGAGGACAACATGACGACGCTGGCAGGGAATCTTGCCTACGTTTCACTGCTCTCATTAGTGCCGCTTATCGCCGTTGTGTTTGCTCTTTTCGCCGCATTTCCGATGTTTTCCGACGTCAGTGCCCAGCTACGTCATTTTATTTTTGCAAACTTTATCCCGGCGACGGGAGACGTCATCCAGCGTTATATCGAACAGTTTGTCGCCAACTCGAACAAAATGACGGCCGTTGGGGCATGTGGGCTGATTGTCACGGCGTTATTGCTGATGTATGCCATTGATAATGCTCTGAATACTATCTGGCGCAGTAAGCGCACTCGTCCCAAAGTTTACTCTTTCGCCGTCTACTGGATGATTTTAACGCTGGGGCCGCTGCTGGCGGGGGCTAGTCTGGCGATCAGCTCTTATTTGTTGTCATTGCGCTGGGCCAGCGATCTCAACTCGGTGATTGATGACGTCTTGCGTATTTTCCCTCTGGTGCTTTCCTGGCTCTCGTTCTGGCTGCTTTACAGCATTGTACCGACTACGCGTGTGCCCAATCGTGATGCGGTTATTGGCGCCTTTGTGGCCGCCGTGTTGTTCGAGGCCGGAAAGAAAGGATTTGCGCTCTACATCACGATGTTCCCGTCGTATCAGCTCATTTACGGTGTCCTGGCGGTGATCCCCATTTTATTTGTCTGGGTATACTGGACGTGGTGTATCGTCTTGCTTGGCGCGGAAATAACTGTCACTCTCGGGGAATACCGCAAACTTAAACAAGCCGCAGAACAAGAAGAAGCAGATCAACCATGATTGCATTAATTCAGCGCGTAACCCGTGCCAGCGTCACCGTGGAGGGCGAGGTGACGGGTGAAATTGGCCCAGGACTTTTGGTCCTGTTAGGTGTCGAAAGGGATGATGACGAACAGAAAGCGAACCGTCTGTGCGAGCGCGTACTCGGCTATCGAATCTTTAGCGATGCCGAAGGAAAAATGAACCTCAACGTGCAGCAATCAGGTGGCAGTGTGCTGGTGGTTTCACAGTTCACGCTGGCGGCAGATACCGAACGTGGCATGCGCCCGGGGTTTTCGAAAGGCGCTTCGCCCGAGCGGGCAGAAGCGCTGTATGAATACTTTGTTGAGCGTTGCCGCCAACAGGAAATGAATACGCAAACCGGTCGATTCGCTGCGGATATGCAGGTTTCACTGGTTAATGATGGCCCCGTGACGTTCTGGTTACAAGTATGAACCAGCTACCGGTGTGGCCGCGGGCAACAAGAGAGAATACGACTATGTATCACCTTCGAGTACCGCAAACAGAAGAAGAGTTGGAGCGTTACTACCAGTTTCGCTGGGAGATGTTGCGTAAACCGTTGCACCAGCCCAAAGGCTCCGAACGGGATGCCTGGGACGCGATGGCGCATCACCAGATGGTGGTGGACGAAGAGGGAAATCTGGTCGCGGTTGGGCGTTTGTATATCAATGCGGATAACGAAGCCTCCATACGTTTTATGGCCGTTGACCCCTCTGTGCAGGAGAAAGGGTTGGGCACGCTGATGGCGATGACCCTGGAGTCTGTGGCGCGTCAGGAAGGGGTAAAACGCGTAACCTGTAGCGCCCGTGAAGATGCGGTCGAATTTTTCGCCAAACTGGGGTTTGTGAGTCAGGGCGAAATTACCACGCCACAAACCACGCCGGTGCGCCATTTTTTGATGATTAAACCCATCGCAACGCTGGACGACATTCTCCATCGCGGGGACTGGTGCGGACAGCTACAGCAAGCCTGGTACGAACATATTCCATTGAGTGAGAAAATGGGCGTGCGCATTCAGCAGTACACCGGGCAGAAATTTATTACTACGATGCCAGAGACAGGCAATCAGAACCCGCACCATACGCTGTTTGCCGGAAGCCTGTTTTCACTGGCGACGTTAACGGGCTGGGGGCTTATCTGGCTGATGCTGCGCGAGCGTCATCTGGGGGGGACGATAATCCTCGCCGACGCGCATATCCGATACAGCAGGCCAATTACCGGGAAACCTACCGCTATTGCCGATCTGGGCTCGCTGAGCGGTGACCTGGACCGTCTGGCAAGAGGCCGCAAGGCGCGCGTTCAGATGCAGGTCGGGGTGTTTGGCGATGACACGCCGGGCGTCGTGTTTGAAGGTACCTACATTGTGCTACCCGCGAAACCGTTTGGCGCATATGAAGAGGGCGGGAATGAGGAAGAATAGTTTCTCTAGTTAATATGCAATATTGGGTTCATTTGCTGATGTAAAATGCGGATTATGAAAATGCCATAATCCGCATTTTGATAAAAAATTGCATGTTGGCGGTGGTTGTATTGACGGGTACCTTCCTTAATTTCAGAGCTGTTGCGACCCATCAAAGAGTTTTTCTCTAATAGTAATAAAAGCTGCTCCAACTCTGTCGTGTATTTATCTGCATGTTGATAACCGAATTTTCTCCAGGTGTATTCATAGATAGATTCAAAGTCTTCGACTGCCCGATTAGAGAGTTTATACATTCAGACTGCGCTTCTTCCGGAGCGCGACCTCCTGTAGAGTCAGGTCGCTTGTGCCACTGTGTATCCCATCCTCCAGCGCGTCGCGCAATGCATTATTTCGCAATTCTTGTTCCTCCAGCAAACGCAATGCCGAACGAACAACTTCGCTGGTGGAGCCATAGCGCCCACTTTCAATCATTTCGTTAATAAAACGATCGAGATGCTCGCCGATTGTAATGCTGGTAGTTCTGGGCATAAGTTTGTCCTTTGTGTTATCTATTCACACAAGATAGCACCCGTGGACGAAAACATAAACAACCCTAACGGCCAAGCCGCCAGGCCACATCTCGCATAACATTTCGTGCCGCCTGGCTCACTCCTGCCAACTGGAAAAATCCGTGGATAACGCCAAGATAGCGTTGGCAGGTGCACTCCACGCCCTGCTCCTGGAACCGTTGATACAGGGCCTCGCCCTCATCGCGCAGTGGGTCGAATTCGGCTGTAATGATGTGCGTGGGCGGCAGACCGTTGAAGTCTTCACGCCAGACAGGGCTGGCTTCAGGATGCCGCAGGTCGGTTTGCGGCAAATACATCTCGTAGCCCGAAAGCAACGTGTCACGTGTGATAATGTAATCCTGCCCATTTCGGTCGTAGCTCTCAAACCTGGCGGTTGCGTCCAGCATTGGGTAAATCAGCATTAGCTGCGCAGGTTGCCATTGATTGGCAGCTTTTAGGCGAAGTGCAGTGACCAGCGCCAGATGCCCGCCCGCACTGTCGCCAGCAAGCGTAATCCTGCCGCGGTCGACACCCAGTTTCTGGGCATACTTCCAGATAATATTGGCTCCCGTTTCAGCGTCGTTATGTGCAGCCGGGAAAGTATGCTCTGGTGCGAGGCGATAATGCACCGCAATGACTCGACAGCCGCTGTACCAGGCGAGCTGCCTTAGCTGGTTATCATGCGTCGCGAATCCGCCACTGACAAAGCAGCCACCGTGATAATAGATAACGCAGGGGAGATTTCCCGTGGCGTCCCGCGGCGAAACAACGCGAAATGTCATTGCATCGAGTTCAAAATCTTCAACCTGTACGCGGGTTTCAGTTTCTCCTGCCAGTACCGTGCTGGCAATGTAGCATGCTCTCCGGTCATCAATATTTTGCTCGCGCGAAGAAGGGCGTCCCGCCGCGATAAATGCCTCAACCAGCTGTGCAATCCCGCTTTCCAGTGCCATTTATTATTTTCCTTATCTGTATGGATATACAGTTTTATAACCTGGATAACCACGAATGAGAATGGGAAAAGTGGCGGGGTGTACGATTCTGGAAAGCGGCTCGCAAAAGTAAAAATCGTTCGCGTGAAGGCTATTTTCTCGCTTTTCTCGGGTGTATGTTGTGTGGAAATTAATCGCCAATGATATACTGGAGGTATATGTGAGTATGATGGCTGGGATGGATATGGGCAGAATTTTACTCGATTTATCAGACGAAGTGATCAAACGTCTTGATGATCTCAAGGTGCAGCGTAATCTGCCGCGGGCCGAGCTTTTGCGGGAGGCTGTTGAACAGTATCTTGAGAGGCAGGATCAAGCTGAAACGACAATTTCACGTGCTCTTGGGCTATGGCAAGGTTGTGAGGAAGATGGCGTTGATTATCAGCGTAAACTCCGTGAGGAATGGTAATGGTCACAGGATCTGCGCTTTTTGATACCAACATCCTCATCGACCTGTTTAGCGGGCGAAGTGAAGCAAAACTAGCGATAGAAACATGGCCGCCGCAGAACGCAATCAGCCTCATTACATGGATGGAGTTGATGGTGGGCGCAAAAAAATATCATCAGGAATCACGCACACGCGTTGCGCTAGGCGCTTTTAATGTGATCGGTGTTTCACAGGATATTGCTGAACGAAGCGTGAGTATCAGGCAGGAATATGGGATGAAATTTCCGGATGCCATCATTTTGGCCACTGCGCAGATTCATCGTCTTACACTGGTTACGCGTAATACCAGGGATTTTGCAGGCATATCCGGCGTGGTCACACCGTATACGTTATAACCCGGGCGACCTGCGCCGCCCGGTAGTGCGAAGAACTTACTCCCCTTCACCCGGGAACAGGAACGGGTTGATGGAGCTGCGGGCAAAGCCCTCTTGCTCCATGTGTGCGTCCAGCATCAGTGAAGCGAGATCGTCGGCTACGGCCTCGACTTTCGGGTCTTTTTCCTGATAGAGAATCTTCAGGTAAGTCCCGCAATCGCCGCAGCTTTCAGCTTTAATTGCCGCCTGTTCGTTATCCAGCGACCAGTAGTTCAAATCACGGCTCTGCTCACAGTTGCTGCACTTCACGCGCACCACGTGCCACTCAGTTTCGCACAGGTTGCAGTGCAAATAGCGCAGCCCCTGAGTGGTGCCGATTTGCACCATGCTGGAGACCGGCATTGAACCACACACCGGGCAGTACTGACGCTGTTCGCCGTATTCCGCACGGGCTTTGCCGGGGATCAGGCTCGCCATCTGCGCCCAGTAGAGCGACAGGGCAGCCCAAATGAACGGTGCTTTGTCGCTGCTGACGGAGGCGAAATCGGAGGCAAACAGCGCGCTGGCCATCAGTTCCAGCTCCTGCTCCGAGGCTTTTTCCAGATTCTCGATCACGGCCAGCGCAGGGCCGCTCATTTCCGGCTTCAGCTCAGCAATTAGCGATTGCAGAAGTTTTTGCCAGTGCTTGTCGCGTGGCAGAACGTGGATATCCAGTGGCGGTTTGCCCTGATCGTTCGCTTCTTTGATGCGAGCGGTCAGATCCATCTGCAGCGGATGGTCGTACAACACCACTTCCTGCGCGTGAGCGATCAGCGCGGCAAAACGCAGGTAATCACCCAGCGGGTTGTTCTCGGCCAGCTCGCGCAGACGTTCAGCGCGGCGGTTATACAAATTTTTGAGTCTGGGGAATAATAACGGCGGAATCATATCCGCCGTGCGTTTCTCGCTCTTCTCCAGCTCATCTTGCGGGATTATGCGAATACTCATTCAGATGACTTTTCCTGTTTCTGGCGGACTTCACGGTACCAGCGCGGGTGATGTTTCTTCGCCCATGAGCTGGTAACCCATCCTTCCACCATCGCGGTAATGGTGCCTTTCACCCAAAGGGCGGCGTAAATGTGCACCATGATAACCACAATTAACGCTACTGCGGCAAATGAATGCAGCATTAACGCGAATCGGATCACCGGGATTGAGAAAGCAGGCGCAAAATACGGACGCCAGATGACCACTCCGCTCACCAGCAACAGGACCAGGAAGATAATCGCCGCCCAGAATACGCATTTCTGGCCGAAGTTATAACGTCCCGTGTCACCTACTTCCTCGTTGACGACAATCTTACGAATATTCTTCGCCCAAAAGATATCATCCCGATTGATTAGATTGTGGTGCCAGTAACGGAAAAACATGATGATAAACGAGGCAAACATGATCACGCCGACAAACGGGTGCACAATTCGCGCCAGTTGCGGCGTGCCCATGATGTGCATCAGCCAGTTAAAAGACGGGAAGAGAAAACCCATCCCGCTCACTGCCGCCAGAATGAAACAGAAGGCGGTGATCCAGTGGTTGATGCGTTCCGGCGCCGTGTAGCGCACGATGGTGTCACGACGTTTCATTTGCGCACCTCGTCTTTTTCTTCATGCAGATTGTCTTCTTCCTCTTCCGCACGGTTCGGGCCTACGCCGACGTAGTGGAAGATACTGGCCGCAAATGTCGCTGCAAAGCCGACGGCTGCGAGAGGTTTCCAGATGCCTTTCCAGAACTTCACGGTGGCGCTGATTTCCGGGTTCTCCGGCAGACCGTGGTACAAATTCGGCTTGTCCGCATGGTGCAATACGTACATCACGTGCGTACCGCCAACGCCTGCCGGATCGTACAGACCCGCGTTTTCGTAACCACGCGTTTTCAGCTCCGCCACGCGCTCACCGGCCAGCGTTTTCATCGACTCTTTAGTGCCGAAATGAATAGCGCCGGTTGGACACGTTTTCACGCAGGCTGGTTCTTGTCCGACCACTACACGGTCAACGCACAGCGTACATTTGTAAACGCGGTTGTCTTCCGGGTTGAGGCGCGGCACGTCGAACGGGCAGCCCGCGATACAGTAGCCACAGCCGATGCACTGCTCGGACTGGAAGTCGACGATACCGTTGGCATACTGAATGATTGCTCCTTCGGCCGGACACGCCTTCAGGCAGCCCGGATCGGCGCAGTGCATACAGCCATCCTTGCGGATTAGCCACTCCAGTTTGTCGTTTTGTTCCACTTCCGAGAAGCGCATTACCGTCCAGGATTTAGCGGTCAAATCAGCCGGGTTGTCGTACACCCCAACGTTGTTGCCCACTTCATCACGGATGTCGTTCCATTCTGAACACGCCACCTGACACGCTTTACAGCCGATACAGGTGGTGACGTCGATAAGCTTCGCCACCTCTTCCTGATGGTCCCGCGCCTGAGGCGCGGGGGTGAAACCGTTAGTGGCGGAACGACGAATGATGTCTTGCGATTGATAAGCCATAGGTCGTCTCCGTTACACCTTTTCCACGTTCACGAGGAAGGACTTAAATTCCGGCGTCTGCGTGTTCGCATCACCGACGAATGGCGTTAACGTGTTAGCGATAAAGCCTTTTTTCGCCACACCTTCGTAGCCCCAGTGAATCGGGATTCCGATAGTGTCGATATCCTGACCGTTGGCCTTCAACGTGCGAATACGTTTGGTCACCACCGCTTTGGCTTTAATGTAGCCACGGTTAGAGGAGACTTTGACGGTATCGCCATGAGAGATACCGAGCTTATTCGCCAGCTTCTCGCCAATTTCCACAAACTGCTCCGGCTGGGCGATAGCGTTAAGCAGCGCATGCTTAGTCCAGTAGTGGAAGTGCTCGGTCAGACGGTAGGTCGTACCGACGTACGGGAACTTATCCGCTTTACCCAGTGCTTCCGCGTCACCTTTAAAGATACGTGCGGCAGGGTTAGAGATAACGTTCGGGTGCAGCGGGTTAGTCCCCAGCGGCGTTTCAAACGGCTCGTAGTGTTCCGGGAACGGACCTTCTGCCATCTTATCGATAGCAAACAGGCGTCCCATCCCTTCCGGCTGCATGATGAACGGCCCAACGTTGCTGCCCGGCGCGGCGGCACTGTAGTCTGGAATATCCATCCCGCTCCATTTCGCCCCGTCCCATTTCAGGATCTGACGTTTTGGATCCCACGGATTCCCCTGCGGGTCAGCGGAGGCGCGGTTATACAGAATACGTCGGTTGAGCGGCCACGCCCATGCCCAGCCCAGCGTATTGCCAAGGCCTGACGGATCGGCGTTATCGCGACGTGCCATCTGGTTGCCTTCCGGCGTCCAGCTACCGGCAAAAATCCAGCAGCCGCTGGAGGTGGTACCGTCGTCACGCAGTTGGGCGAACGAGCTAAGCTGTTGGCCTTTCTTGACGATAACGGCACCGGTGGCCGGGTCGATAATGTCGGCCAGGGCTTTACCGTTGCTCTCCATCGCCACTTCTTCCGAAGCCGGTTCGTGTGGTGTGGAGTAGTTCCAGGTCATGCTCAGCACCTGTTCCGGGTTCGCGCCACCCTGTTCCGCATACATTTTGCGCAGACGCAGGAAGATACCGGCGAGGATTTCACCATCGGTAACGGCAATCCCCGGGGCATCCGCACCTTTCCAGTGCCACTGCAGCCAGCGACCGGAGTTGACGATAGAACCGTTCTCTTCGGCGAAGCAGGTGGACGGCAGACGGAATACTTCGGTCTGGATTTTCGACGGGTCAACATCGTTCGACTCACCGTGGTTCTGCCAGAAGGTGGAGGTCTCTGTGTTGAGCGGGTCGATGGTGACCAGGAACTTCAGTTTGGATAGCGAAGCCACCACCTTGTTTTTATTCGGGAATGATGCGACCGGGTTAAAGCCCTGGCAGATATAGCCATTCACTTTACCCTGGTTCATCATCTCGAAGTACTGCAGGACGTCGTACCCTTTATCCCACTTCGGCAGCCAGTCGAAGCCCCAGCTGTTTTCCGCTGTCGCTTTATCGCCAAAGAAGGCTTTCATCATCGAAACGAAGAATTTCGGGTAGTTGCCCCAGTAGTTCACCTGGCCTTCCAGCAACGGTTTTGGCGTGTTGGCGGCAAGGTAAGTTTGCAGGTCAGTTTGTTTCTCGCTTGGCAGCGTCATATAGCCCGGCAGGCTTTGTGACAGCAGACCTAAGTCGGTCAGACCCTGAATGTTAGAGTGTCCGCGCAGGGCGTTAACGCCGCCGCCTGCCATCCCCATATTGCCCAGCAGCAACTGGATCATCGCCATGGTACGGATGTTCTGCGCACCAACGGAGTGTTGCGTCCAGCCCAGTGCGTACAGGAACGACGCGGTTTTATCTGGGCGGCTTGTTTCTGCGATGTACTCACAGACCTTCAGGAAGTCGGCCTTTGGCGTACCGCAGATATTTTCTACGACGTCCGGCGTGTAGCGGGAGACGTGCTGTTTCAGCAGGTTCCATACGCAGCGCGGATGTTGCAGGGTGACATCGCGTTTGGCGAAGCCTTTTTCATCCAGTTCGTAGTTCCAACTGGTTTTGTCATACTTGCGTTTGTCCGCGTCGTAGCCGGTAAACAGGCCATCTTCGAAACCGTAATCCTCACGCACGATCAGGCTGGCGTTGGTATAGGCTTCAGTGTATTCGCGGTTGAATTTTTCGTTGTTCAGCAGGTACAGCAAAACGCCTGACAGGAAAGCAATGTCAGTACCGGAACGAATCGGAGCATAGAAATCAGCCACCGCCGCGGTTCGCGTAAAACGCGGATCGATAACAATCAGCTTCGCGCCGTTGTGAATTTTGGCTTCCATCGCCCAGCGGAACCCGACCGGGTGAGCTTCAGCGGCGTTACCGCCCATCACCACAACGAGGTTGGCGTTTTTAATGTCGACCCAGTGGTTGGTCATCGCACCGCGACCAAATGTTGGAGCAAGACTTGCTACCGTTGGTCCGTGTCAGACGCGTGCCTGGTTGTCGACCGCGAGCATACCAAGCGCGCGGGAGAATTTTTGTGTTAAATAGCCGGTTTCGTTACTGGAAGCGGAAGCACACAGCATCCCGGTGGAAAGCCAGCGGTTAACGGTTACGCCTTCGGCGTTTTGTGCAACGTAGTTAGCGTCGCGGTCTTCTTTCATCAGCTTAGCGATGCGGTCAAATGCCTCATCCCAGCTAATCTGTTGCCACTTATCAGAGCCAGGTGCGCGGTATTCCGGGAATTTCAGGCGGCTTTCAGAGTGGATGAAGTCCACAAGTCCTGCCCCTTTCGGGCACAGTGCGCCACGGTTCACCGGGTGATCCGGGTCCCCTTCGATATGGAAGATGGATGCTTTGGCGTTTTTTGCTCCGTCACCGAGACTGTACATTAACAGTCCACAGCCAACGGAACAGTAAGTGCAGGTGTTACGGGTTTCGCGGGTGCGCAGCAATTTATATTGCCGTGTTTCCGCTAGCGCTACGCCGGGTGCAAAGCCCAGTGCCGCTGCCGTGGTGCCTGCCATACCGCCAGCGCAGATCTTAAAGAACTGCCTTCTGCTGACCTGCATGGTTCGCTCCTTGTTTCGACATTGTCACGTTCCCTTCGTTTTCCTATAACGCGAACGCGAGGGAAGTGGTTGTTATTTTTCTTTGCGGACGGGACCGCAAAGGTCCAGAATTGGGTGAATTTCCCTCCGTCCAGGAGGGGTTTGTAAAGAATACCACAATGTTGGTATGCGTGTTCCAATACGGTTAAAAGAAAGTGAATAAGATTATTCAAGAAAACATCAAGAATGTGACATCTCCGACAGGATCTCGTCAGTTGACCCTCTGGAAGCGCGAGGACTTGCAACATCCTCAGCCAGATGAGGTAGCTGAAGAAGTGCCTGTGGCGCTGGTATACAACGGGATTTCACACGTGGTGATGATGGCATCACCGAAAGATCTTGAGCACTTTGCGATGGGTTTTTCACTTTCTGAAGGCATTATTGAGTCCTCGCAAGATATTTACGGGATGGACGTGGTGCCTTCCTGCAACGGATTAGAAGTGCAGGTTGAGCTGTCCAGCCGGCGCTTTATGGGGCTGAAAGAGCGTCGTCGCGCGCTGGCCGGTCGGACTGGCTGCGGTGTTTGTGGCGTGGAGCAACTTAATGATATTGGCAAACCGGTCCAGCCGCTGCCGTTTACCCAGACATTCAATCTGGCGCATCTCGATAACGCCTTAAGGCATCTCCCTGATTTCCAGCCTGTTGGGCAACTGACAGGCTGCACGCACGCGGCTGCCTGGGTACAGCCGTCAGGTCATCTGGCGGGCGGACATGAAGATGTTGGACGTCATGTTGCGCTGGATAAACTGCTGGGACGACGTGCGATCGAAGGGGAAACCTGGCTGCAGGGCGCGGTATTAGTCTCCAGCCGCGCCAGCTACGAGATGGTGCAGAAGTCGGCAATGTGCGGCGTGGAAATCCTGTTTGCTGTTTCTGCGGCGACAACGCTCGCTGTGGAAGTTGCCGAACGCTGTAACCTGACGCTGGTGGGTTTTTGCAAACCGGGCCGGGCGACGATTTATACACATCCCGAGCGTCTGATAACTGAGTAACCAGTATTCAATTAATTTGAATAAGACTGGCAAATCCTTCCGCTTTTAGTTGTGCGATGAGATGACTATTATTTATCACATCAAGGCACGGTGCCTTAATCAAACAACTAAGTTAAAGGGTTTATATCATGAAAAGCATCAAAACTTTTGTCGCAGTTATCGCTCTGGCTACTTCTTTCGGTTCTTTCGCTGCTCAGACAGTTACCGCAACTGGTTCTACACTGGAAAGCGCTGAAGCAAAAATTGCCGCTCAGGCTGAACGTGCAGGTGCCAGCGATTATAAAATCACTCAGGCATACACCGGCAACCGCGTGCACATGACCGCTGAACTGCTGAAATAAAATACCTCAGTACTGTCGAAAGAGCGCCCTTGAGGCGCTTTTTTCATTTCCGGCATTCACTGCCTGAGCAATGCGATAAACGCGTTATAGTCTTTCAATCCCGCAATAGTTTCTGCCGGATGGCTGCTCAGCACGCTGGATAAATAACTGAAGATTTTTAGCTCATGCCGCGCCTCGGCGGCGGCACAGGCGATCAGGACATGGCTGACCGGTTCGTTATTCACCAGAATAGGGTGTGCGAGGGTAATAAAGAAACCACGAAAGCGGCGCTCCTGTTCGCTCCAGCAATGAGGAATCGCCAGGCGATTAACGATCAGGTTTTCACCTTCATGCTCCCGGGCGCAAATGCGCAGCGCTTCGTCCTCGGTGATATGGCTCTGTGCCACAAGCTGGCCGCAGATCCGGCCGATGATACTCTGCCAGCTTTCGGCCTTCATATTGGCGTAATGGAAGCTGCCCGGCTGTAAAAAGAAACGTTCGGGCTGCTGGCGGATAAAGGCCGTCGCGAGAAAGTGTTTAATCTGCTCGGTACCCGCAGAGGTGATGATATTCTTGATAGTTAAGGTATTTTTTATAGATTCATCAAGTAAATAGTGACTATTGTTGATGATTAACACTGGGGTGATTTCTTCACTGATGGCGCTGACTTCACTCGTATTTCGCGCAATGATTACCCGACAATTCAGAACATCTCGCTCAATGGCCTGTTGGTTGATGGTGGCGATAGCATTCTGGTCGGATAACAAAATGACCGGCTGGCGCTCGTTTTGATGGCGCTCCAGGGCGCAGGCGAAGTAAAGCCCGATGAGGTCGCTATCGAACAGTGGGATATCCAGTTTTTCACGCAACAGGGCAATAAAACGCAGACTCAAATCGAAGGCGGCAGGCCAGGTCGACTTCAGGTTGTGCATACTGCTCTGGCGATGTTCCGGTACCCAAACCGGGGCAGAGACGCATCTCAGCAGGTGGCCGGTAATATTATCAACCAGTTGGGTATCGATAACGTTCAACGCAGCGATGCCGGGAACGCTTTTTAACAACAAGGTCACCGCATCGGCAGAGATTGTCATTGCCTGCCGTTGTCTGATTTCCAGAAGGCCGATCAGTGTTCTGAAGGCGTTCTCGCCCAAGTAGACTCCTCCTTGTTCCACCGCATTTTTCAGTGAAACATACCGACACTCCGGCCATGATCCGGAGAGCTGGTTACGCAGGGCATAGACGGCCAGCACCAGACTTGCCAGGTACTCTCCCGAGATGAGCGGGAATTCATTAAGTTTTTCACATGCTGCATTGAGCCTGTCGATGTTGTCTCGGGTAATACCCGGCAGTGGAATTAAGAGGGGATCTTTTTTAAGCAGATTCGCCAACAGGATAATGCGCTTTTCTTCCGGTTCATCAATGAAATGACCGACGCCCGGGCGACTGGCAAGACAAAAGGCGCGCTCATAGCGCTGCTTCAACCGTGGGAGACGATCGGCCACCCAGGTTTCAGGTAAATTGAGCGCCGAAGCCAGCTGTACACGCGGTGTAAAGGTATTGAGCAGAAGAAAGGCCAGCAACCGGTCATCATTATCATGGCGTTGCAGAAGCTGAAAATAACCGCGTCTGTCGACAATTTCCAACTGATAGCCCGCACTGCCACCGGGCTGAATGCGGGCCTTACCGCTGAGGGTAAAATTGAGGTAGTCAATATCGCGCAGGATGGTTCTGCCTGAAACGCCAGTTTGCCGCGCCAGGTCGCCCAGCAAACACGGCTGCTGTTCAAGAAGATCCACCAATTTTAACTGGCGTTCCGAAAGCATTAACTCTCCCGGCGAAAGTCAGTAAGCGCGCGGACCTTTTCGGTCGACAGCGAGGTGAGCAGTTCCCGCACCAGCGTAAACAGCGCGTCGTAATCCGATGCGGAAATCATGCCGCTGTTGGCGTGGAGATAGCGAGTCGGCAGGCATAGTGCCGCCACCGGACGACCGCCGCCCATAACGTTATAGCGTCCACCGTCCGTCGCCCCGGTTTTCATGGTGCAAAACTGCAATGACGCACCACTGTTTTCTGCACACGCTTTTAATGTGGCAACCAACTGCTGATTAGGGAAATAGCGCTTATCGAACAGCATCAGCCCTGGGCCCTCGCCAAGCTTGAGTGGGTATTTAATGCTGTCGATTCCGGGCACATCGCCCGCAACCGCAGTATCCAGCACGATCACCACATCGGGCTTGATATGCTCCGCTGAGGTTTGCGCCCCGCGTAGACCCACTTCTTCTTCCACGCTGCCCACGCCGTACAGGGTAATTTCAGGGTTATCCACGGTTTGTAAAAGCTCGGCCATCAGGGCGCAGCCGACGCGATTATCCAGCGCTTTGCCGACGATCTTATCTTCGCCCCAGCGAGCGAAATTGGCTTCCGGGCTAACGAAATCACCGATCGCAATTCCGCGGTTTTCTACTTCTTCGCGGCTGTTGGCGCCAATATCGATGAACATTTCGTCAAATGTCAGAGGCTGCTGTTTCTGCTTTTCCGTTAAGGCGTGCGGTGCTACGGAGCCGATTATGCCAGGGATTTTAACGCCCTTGCGGGTACGGATGGCGACCCGGTGGTTCAGCATCGACTGGCTCCACCAACCGCCAATGGTGGTGAAGCGCAAAAAGCCGCTTTCGTCGATATGCGTGACCATAAAGCCCACTTCATCCATGTGACCGACGATGGCAACCTTCGGCCCACGGTTGCCTTTGCGTGCGACAAAGCTGCCGAGGCCGTCAAAAGTGATTTCATCGACGCTGGAATCCAGCGCATTAATGAGAAGAGTGCGAACTTCGTGCTCATCACCGCTGACGGCGCTGGCTTCGCATAACTGCTGAAGTAACTCAATGTTCATGGGCAAGCTCCTGCTGTGCGGCTTTACGTTTCAGCCACAATCCTTTCAGGATGATAATTAACGAAATGTTCAGCGCCAGACCGATAGCCAGCACCAGGTAAAATGACCCCACCGGAGACATCAGGCCAATCAGCGGATCAAAGATACCTAAACCCGGCGCGAGACGTTTGATTCCAAAGGCGATGACCAGCATGCCGGTAATACCACCGGAGAGCGTATTGGCGGTAATCATCGGCAGCGGCGCGGCCAGCGCATAGGGGATTGCCGGTTCGGTGGCGACGGTGGCACCCACCACAATCGCACTGCTGGCGGCGGCCTTCTCCTGCTGGGTAAACAGTTTCGGCGCTAAATATGTAGCGATACCTGCCGCGACGGGCGGCATCAGCGCCACCACGCCGACGATGGCGTACCAGTCATAGATATGTTTTTCCAGCAGTGAGAAGCAGAAGAACCAGGCCGTTTTATTGATTGGCCCGCCCATATCAAATGCCAGCATTGCGCCAACGAGGAAGGCTGCGCCCATTTTCATTGATGGTGGAATGGTGTTCAGGAAGTGCAGCAGCCCCCCCATGATGTCGGACATCACCGGGCCGATGACGTAATAAGTCAGTACGCCAAACACCAGCAAAGTGACAAACGGGATCAGCATGGAGCCGAGCAGCGGCTGCAACGCTTTGCCGAGCCGAACCTTGCGAAACCAAAGCACAAAGTAGCCAATTGCCAGCCCGAGTACGACCGCGCCGAGAAACCCCGCGCCGGACTGGGTGCCGAGAAGACCTTTATCGTTCGCCAGGTAACACACCAGAAACGCTGGGGCAAAAGCGGGCTTATCGGCAATCGACCACGCGATGTATGCCCCCATAATGGGGATCATAAAGGTGAAGCCCAGATAGCCGATGGATTCAACAACCCAGGTGAACGACGGCGCACCTTTCGACATATCGGCATAGGGCAAACCGAACTGCACCAGCATATTAGCGATGGCAACCAGAATACCGCCGCCAATAACAAACGGCAGCGCGGCGGAAACGCCAGCCATCAGGTGGCTCATCACGCTACCGTGCTGGACCTCCTGTTTTCCCAGCTTCACGCTGCTATCAGTGGCAAAAAGTTGTGAATGAGTCGGTAACTGCGTAAAAATCAGGTCGATATTTTTCAGCGCCTGGGAAATGGCTATTTCATAGACTTTTTTCCCTGCGAAACGCGCCCGGTCTTCGCCGCTCAGGCCGCGACCTGTAGCCAGAATAACGTAATCGGCAGCGGCAATTTCTTCACTGGTCAGTCGGTTTTCGACGCCGCTTGAGCCCTGGGTTTCGACTTTAATCGTATGGCCGAGCGAGCGCGCTTTTTGCTCCAGCGCTTCTGCCACCATATAAGTGTGGGCGATACCCGCCGGACAGTTGGTAATCGCCACTAAACGCAAGGATGACTCCATAGCCGCTTCCTTATGAGGTTAAGGTCTGATTGAGCAGGGCGAGCACCTGGTTGGTGTCGCCTTGCTTCAGTTGGTTGATGAAATCTTGATGGATAATTTTGCGGCACAGGGTGCCGATAATTTTGACCTGATCGTCCTCGCCCGTTTGTGGCACGCCGAGGCAGATCCAGCAGTTAACGTCCCCGCCGTCGCTGGCTTTCCAGTCCACTTTTTCTGATTTGCGCGCGAACAAGACGAAGGGGCGTGTGATACAGACGCTTTTACCGTGTGGGACGGCAATGCCCGAACCAAAGCCGGTGGAATGCAGCTTTTCGCGTATCAGCAGCGTTTGCAGGAAGGCGCTGCGGTCAGAGACGTAGCCATTTTGAAGCGCCATATTCGCCAGTTGCTTGAGGATGGCATAAACGCTATTCCCCTGAATATTCAGGTCAATGCAGTTAGCTGTAAGGGCTGTCATGATGGGACTCCGTTAAAAACTGTTTGATTTGATTTTAACGGTGAGATGGTGAAGAGATGAGCAGCAATATGTCAGCGGGAAGTGACAATTTGAGGCAGAGTTAGCGCCTGGTTTTGTGGGGTAAAACACATAACGCTACAGGTGATTACCCTGATGAATATTTCGCCAGGGTAATTATATTCTTAGTGTATGCCCACCATTCGTAACAGCGCGGTTACCACCGCAGCGGCAACGATCACCACGATCAGCGGCATCTTACGCCAGGCGAGAAATACCGCAAAAGCCACGCCGAGTACGCGCGCCATTCCGGCAAAGTGTTCGCCCTCGTAAAAGGTGGTCGCCAGCGCAACGGAGAACAGTAATACCGTTGCGGCGTCGGAAAGCAGCGCCTGCGAGCGTTCTGAGAACGCTAAACGGCTTCCAAGCTTGGCTCCTCCTAAACGCATTAAATACGTTCCCAGAGATAACATGGCGATACCGACGATAAACAGCGTCATGTTGCCCATTATTTTTTCCTCGTCAGTAAGCCAAAGAGTGAGAGCAAAACCGGTAAACCGACCGGCGCAAAGGGAATGGCGGCAAGCGACAACGTGGCGCCGCTACAGGCACGAATCAGCGTAGTGCGGTTTTTGAATGCCGGGACGACCAGAGCCAGCAGAATGGCAGGGAAGACGGCATCCAGACCGATGGTTTCCGGGGCAGGGAGCAGTTTGCCGACGCCTGCGCCGATCAGGGTGCCAACAGGCCAGAAAATTGCGACGCCCAGACCGCACAGCCAGTAGGCGGCTTTACGTTGCTCAGGCGTTTTTTGCGACAGGCCAAAGACTACGCTTTCGTCGTTCATAATATGACAGCCGAGGAAACTGGCAGCTCGGGTGCCTACCAGATCGCGCACGGTGACGCCGAACGGCACGTGTCGGGCGTTAACCAGTAAACCCGCAGCCGCAGCCGCCAGTGGATTACCACCGCTGGCGATAATGCCGATAAACATAAACTCGGACGCGCCCGCCAGCACAGTAATAGAGAGTACAAACGGTACCCACAGCGGGAAGCCGTAGGCCATCGCCAGCGAGCCGTATGACATGCCGACTACACCGACGGCCAGACAGACTAAAAATATTGCTTTTATCGTGTCGCCTTTGAGACTGGAAAAATAATGTTTCATACCGTTTTAGCCATATCGAACGAGTTTCCATTATAATGAACGCGACCAATTGGCTTTACAAGTCGAACAATTCGTTCGATATAAAAAACATGGAGTCGTGAATGACCCAGCCCATCAGTATGATCGCGAAAAGTCTGGTGCGTGAACGTCAGCGCACCGGTTTGTCGCTGGCGGAGATTGCCCGTCGCGCGGGGATTGCAAAATCGACACTCTCGCAATTGGAAGCGGGCAATGGAAATCCTAGCCTGGAAACGCTCTGGTCGCTGTGTGTGGCGTTAGATATTCCCTTTGCGCGCCTGCTGGAACCGCAGGAGCAAAAAACGCAGGTGATTCGCCGCGGCGAAGGGACAAAAGTCGTGGCTGAGCAGGCCCACTATCAGGCCATTTTACTGGCCGCCTGCCCACCAGGCGCGCGGCGGGATATCTATCTGCTGCTGACGCAGCCGGGCGCGGATCGTATTTCACAACCGCATCCACCGGGATCGGTTGAACATATTATCGTAACGCAGGGTAAGGCGATGGTGGGATTGACGGAAGCGCCGGAAGAGTTAGGTGAGGGCGATTATATTTGTTACCCCGCCGATCAAGCGCATATCTTTAAAGCACTGGAGCCTGACACTCAGGCGATTCTGGTTTCTGAGCAGAGTTAATTGAACGCTTATTAAATAAAAGCGCGGCGATTATCGTTCGCGCTTTTATTATTTTTAATTATATTTTATTGTTATTCATATAAAATTGTTTTTATTATTTTTCGTTAATTTCAGCACTATTGTTATATCCCTCACATTCTTAATTATATCTACGTTACACATAATAAAATCAGTATGATAATAAATATTAGCCTGCACTGGTGCCACGTTTTAATGTTCTGAATTTATTTCAGTCATCGGTATCGTATTACCTATAAAAATATTTTTTGGATTTGCATGTTGCGCGTCTTCCGGTCGGAAGACGTTGGACGATCTTTATTTCAAGGAAAGCAAATAATGAAGAAATCGACGTTAGCTTTAGCAATAGGTCTATTATTAGTGGCAAATAATGGCTTTGCTAAAACGCAAAAAATGACTCTGGAACAGCGGCTCGAACAGCTGGAGGCTCGGCTGGAAGCTGCGGAAAACCGCGCGGCAAAAGCGGAAAATCAGGTGCAGCAATTGCAGGTACAGCAGGCTGCGGAGATCCAGGAAATTAAAGTTGCTCAGGGGAATACGCCAGTCAACGGCACTACGCCCGCGCAAGAGACCAAAAAGAACGCCACCACCCCTAACCTGGTGCTCTCCGGCTATGGCGATCTGAAAATCTACGGCGACGTGGAATTCAACATGGATGCGGAAAGCAACAAAGGCGTGCTGGCGGCAACCAATTCGAATGTGGGCGACCCAACCAATGAACGCTGGGATCTGAACGGACGTATCCTGCTGGGCTTTGACGGTATGCGTAAGCTGGATAACGGCTATTTCGCCGGTTTTTCAGCGCAACCGCTGGCTGACATGACGGGTTCGGTCAATCTTGATGACGCCGCTTTCTTCTTCGGTCAGGAAAATGACTGGAAAGTAAAAGTCGGTCGTTTCGAAGCTTACGATATGTTCCCGCTGAATCAGGATACCTTTGTTGAGCATTCAGGGCATACCGCCAACGATTTGTATGATGACGGTAGTGGCTATATCTACATGATGAAAGAAGGTCGTGGCCGTTCTGATTCCGGCGGCAGCTTCCTGATGAGCAAACAGCTCGATAACTGGTATTTCGAGTTAAATACCCTGCTGGAAGATGGTACGTCGCTGTACCAGGATAGCCGCTATCATGGTCGTGAAATGTCGCAGGAGAAAAACGTGGCTTATCTGCGCCCGGTCGTCGCCTGGACACCGGTGGATGCGCTGACGATTTCTGCGGCCATGGAATCGAACGTTATCAATAACGCCTATGGATATACCGATGCTCAGGGCAACTTTGTCGATCAGTCCGATCGTACCGGTTACGGTATGACGATGACCTGGAACGGTCTGAAAGCCGATCCGGAAAATGGCCTGGTGTTTAACCTGAACACCGCTTATCTCGATGCGGATAACGAAAAAGACTTTACGGCGGCGGCCAACGCTCTGTGGAAGCGCTTTGAACTGGGCTATATCTATGCTCATAACAAGATCGACGAATTTAACGGTCTGATCGATCACGATGATAATGACTGGTTCTACAATGAGGGCACTTACGATATTCATACCATTCACGCGTCTTATTTAATTCCGAACGTGATGGATATGCAGAACTTTAATATTTATCTCGGCGCTTATTATTCGATGATTAACAGCGATAACAGCAATCCGGAGAATTATACCGACGACGACGACCGTTACGGCGCGCGTCTCCGTTTCAAATACTTCTTCTGATTTTCCGTTCTCAGGCGCCTGGATTCAGGCGCTTTTTTCTTAGAGCCTGGTCATCAGGCTTTTATTTTCCCACCCAGTTATTTTTGATTTTGAACTTGTCGGCGCGGTTGTAGCTACATGAGTAGTTAAATGCCGTCCCGTCTTCCAGTTTGGTGACGCCGGAGACTTTCAGCATTGGCAAGCCTGAGCAGGTGCCGGGTCGTGGGGAAATGGCGTGGATGACAAAACGAACGCAATGCTGCTGACGGGAGAAAAAGGTTTCCTCCCCCGTCAGGGGAGGAAACAGAGCGGTTAAGGCAGATAAAACACTTCTTTTAGCTCAGCGCTGACCGGGCTGTTGTCCGGATTTGCCGGCATTACATCACGCATATGCTTCCACCAACGCTGGCAAACATCGGTGCTGGCAACGGCGTTCCAGCGCTCTTCTGACTCAATCTCGACGGTGGCGAACAGCAGGTTGCGTTCCTGGTCGAGATAAATCGCGTAGTGATGGGCACCGTGCTCTTTCAGCACCGCTTCCAGTTCTGGCCAGATGGGATTGTGCCGACGTTGATACTCAACGTGCGCGTCGGCATTCACCTGCATCACAAAGGCCTTGCGGATCATAACGCCTCCAGATACAGCTCGCGGACCTCATCGCGGCTGGCAGTGCGCGGGTTACACGGTGCGCATGGATCGGCCAACGCTTTATCCAGCCAGCCTTCAATATCCTCTTTCGTCACGCCAAGGGAACTAAAACCAGCCGGAATACCTACACGCTTGCTCAGGGCACGAATCGCGGTGATGGCCTCCATGCTTGCCGCTTCGTCGCTCATCCCGCGGGTGTCCACTCCCATCGCCTGCGCCACTCGGGCAAAACGCGCCACGGCGTTCGGACGGTTAAAGTTTTCGATGATCGGCAGCAGGATGGCGTTGCAGACGCCGTGCGGCAGGTTGTGGGTCGCGCCTGGCTGGTGTGCCAGCGCATGAACCAGTCCAAGACCGGCGCTGTTGAATGCCATACCCGCCAGATACTGACCAAACGCCATTTGCTCACGGGCCTCGAGGTTATGACCATCGTCGACCGCTTTCGGCAGCCACAGGTTGATCAGGCGAATTGCTTCCAGGGCGTTGGCGTCGGTGAGCGGATGCGCGCCAACGGAAACATAGGCTTCCACCGCGTGAGTCAGGGCGTCCATGCCGGTTGCGGCGGTAACGGAGGCTGGGATTTCCAGCATCACGCTGGCGTCATCCACGGCGATATCCGGGATGATGTTCGGGTCGATGATCACCTCTTTGACCTTACGGGCAGAGTCGATAATGACCGCGTTGCTGGTCATCTCTGCTGCTGTACCAGCTGTGGTATTGATGGCAACCAACGGCACGCCCGCATTTTTCACTTTGCCCACGCCGGAGTAAGCGGTAGAAGGGCCAGGGTTGGCGGTCAGGATCTTCACCGCTTTGGCGGTATCGATCGGGCTGCCGCCGCCGAAGGCGATAATATAGTCACATTCTGCCCCCTGATATGCCGTAAAACCTTTCTGTACCAGCTCTTCTGTCGGATTCGGGAACACCTCATCAAACAGGTGGTAAGACATTTGATGTTCATCCAGTGCGGCAAAGAGGCTATCCAGCAGGCCCAGCTTCACCAGTTGACCATCGGTGACGATCAGCGCTTTGCCCCATTGTTTATTCGCCACGAGATTCACCATATCGGCAATCGCGCCGGCGCCATGCAGGCTAATTTTTGGCAGTGCCAACATAAAGCTCATCACTATTCTCCTTAAAAAAAATCCCTGGTGCCCGATGGCATTACGCTTATCGGGCCGACGGTGAAACGTGCATCGTCATGTAGGCCGGATAAAGCGAAGCCGCATCCGGCGTTGAGTTGGCAGGTATCAGTACAGCTCTACGGCGCTGGCCAGCGGGGTCACGCCAAAGCGTTTAGCCAGTGCTACCAGCTCTTCACGTGTGATGGTCTGCTTCATACCGCCCATCGAATAGATTTTGACTAAAACTTCGGCGGATTTTTCTGCGGTATCTATCAAGCCAAATGCTTCGTCGAGGGAGGGACCGCTGCCGAACACGCCGTGGAACGGCCACAGTACCAGCGAGTGTTTCTGCATTTCCTCGGCGGTTGCCTGACCGATTTCATCCGTACCCGGCACCATCCACGGCAGAATGCCGACGCCATCCGGGAACACCACCAGACACTCGGTGCTGCCTTCCCACAGTTTGCGGGTAATCAGCGGGGTGTTGTTTTCCAGCACGTAGGTCAGGGCGATCAGGTTGGTAGCATGGCAGTGCATGATCACGCGGTCTTTGCCGTTCGTCGCTTTAATACGCTCGCAATGGGAGAGGAAGTGAGCCGGCAACTCGGAGGTTGGCACCGCTTCGTGGGTCAGGCCCCAAAGGATGTGGTAGCCCGCGCCGTCGCTGTCTACTTTCACCACGCCCAAATTTGCCGCGGGATCGAGCTGAACGTTACGGAAAAATTTACCGGAACCGGTGACGATAAACGGCGTGTTAGCCAGCAAAGGCATTGGCTGACTTAGCGCGATATAGCGCGGTTTTTCGTGGAAATCGGCGCTAAATGGCGCAATATCAGCCTCATCCAGACGCAGCGTCAGATTGCCGCCGTTACGTTCGTCCCAGCCTTTCAGCCACGCGTCGGAAGTGGCTTTGATCATCCCCTGGACGAACCAGGAATTAGTCATGTTTTGCATATTCGGTGATCCTGTTGATTGCCCGATCGTTATCGGGTCTTACGTAGGCCGGATAAGTGAAGATCCATCCGGCAATCGTGTTTCATTCATTACCGGAAAGCGACGTGGGGCGTCTTATCCGGCCTGTAAGCCTGGTGTCACGGTTAGCTACGTTTGCTCAAAATCTCTTTCTCATAGGCGCGCACGCTGTCCAGCCACTGGCTTCCCGCTGGCGTGTCGTGACGCTGGCAATACATCTCCCAGACGGCCTGCCACGGCAGCGATTTTTGCTCTTCCAGCAGGGCCAGACGAGCGGTGTAGTCGCCGCTGGCTTCAAGCTGACGCAGTTGTTCGGTCGGTTCTAACAGCGCGCGCAGCAGGGCTTTTTTCATATTGCGAGTGCCGATAACCCACGCGGCGATGCGGTTAATAGAGGCGTCGAAGAAGTCGAGGCCGATGTGTACGCGGTCAAACAGGTTGTGGCGGACGATCTCGCTGGCAATCGCCTGCGTTTCGTCATCCAGCAGCACCACGTGATCGCTGTCCCAGCGCACCGGACGGCTGACGTGCAGCAGCAGACGCGGTACGTACAGCATGGCGGCGGAGATTTTGTCGGAAATCACTTCAGTCGGATGGAAGTGACCCGCATCCAGGCACAGCGCGGTCTGACGGCTGGTGGCGTAACCCATATAGAACTCGTTGGAGCCCACGGTGTAGCTTTCGGCGCCGATGCCAAACAGCTTGCTCTCGACGGCGTCGATATGGTGCGCCGGGTCGAGTTTTTCGCTGATCACTTCATCCAGTGCTTCAAGCAGACGTTGGCGCGGTGCTAACCGGTCAACGGTAATGTCTTTCATGCCATCCGGGATCCAGATATTCATCACCGATGGCGTACCCAACTGCTCGCCAAAATACGCTGAGACGCGACGGCTGGCTTTGCAGTGGTCAATCCAAAACTGGCGAATGGTGTCATCGGCGTGGGCCAGCGTGAAGCCGTCGGCGCTCAGCGGGTGAGAGAAGCAGGATGGGTTGAAATCCAGCCCTAACTGGTTTGCTTTCGCCCACTCGACCCAGTTTTTAAAATGTTCAGGTTTGATTTGGTCGCGGGCAACCGGCGTATCGGACTCCAGATAGATCGCGTGCAAATTCAGACGTTTTGGACCTGGGATCAGGCTCAGCGCCTGCTCCAGATCGGCGCGCAGTTCGGTGGCGTTACGCGCTTTGCCCGGATAGTTGCCGGTAGCCTGAATACCGCCTGTGAGCGAGCCTTCCGGATTCTCGAAACCGGCGACATCATCGCCTTGCCAGCAGTGCATGGAGACCGGCAGACGATCGAGCTGGCGTAAGGCCGCCTCGACATCAATGCCTACCGCGGCGAAACGCAGTTTTGCCAGTTCCCAGGCTTGTTCAAGTTGAGTGGTCATGCGCAAAGCTCCTTTGTCTGTCTTAGTGATGGAAACTGCGCCTGGTAGCGGGCAATTTCACTTTCAGGATTTGGAATGAAGGTGGTCAGGTCGTAGTTGGCACGCACCACCTGACGGAAATCATCGACGTTGTTAAGCTCGTCCAGCGTCATCAACTGGATGCCAATATTGCCGAGCGTGGAGGCCTCAATCGGCCCGGACATCACGCGAATACCGCAGGCATCCGCGCATAGCTGGTTCAGTAGGGCGTTCTGGCAGCCGCCGCCAACGATGTGCAGTTGGCTAAATGCTGCACCACGCAGTTGTGCCAGCTCTTGCAGAATGTCAGCGTATAGCAATGCCAGGCTGTCGAAGATACAGCGCGCCAGTTCGGCGTTTTGCTGGGGAACGGGTTGACCCGATTCACGGCAGGCCGCCTGAATTTCCGCGCTCATATCGTCGGGGTTGATAAAGCGATCGTCGTTCGGGTTTATCAGGAATTGGCAGGCCGGCAGCGCTTGCGTTTGGGCAATAAGCGTTGGCAGGTCGGTAATCTGGCGCTCTTTTAAAACGCGCTGGAGCAGCCACAGTCCCATGATGTTTTTCAGGACGCGGTAGCGCCCTTCCGCGCCCCCTTCGTTGGTGATGTTCGCCGCCAGCGCCGCATCGTTGGTATACGGCGTTCTGCTCTCAAAGCCCATCAGCGACCAGGTACCGGAAGAGAGATACGCACTATTTTTATCGGCCAGCGGTGAAGCGATGACCGCGCTGGCGGTGTCGTGACTGGCGACGGCCACAACCGGAATTTGGTTTTTCTGCGGGCAAATCCAGTGACCAATGACGTTCCCCGGATGCGTCGGGCGACCAAACCAGGCTTTGTCTGCCCCGGTCCACGCCAGCAGCGTGTCATCCCAGTCGTCGGTGTTGATATTGACTAACTGGGTGGTGGTGGCGTTGGTGTATTCCCAGTTCAATTTGCCGGTCAGGCGAAAGCTGAAGTAGTCGGGGATCAGCAGGGCATGTGCCACCTGCGCAAGCAGTTCTGGCTGCTGTTCAACCAGCGCACGTAGCTGATACAAGGTGTTAAACGGCAGAAACTGAATGCCGCTACGGCGGTAGATTTCACCTTTACCTGGCTGCGCCATCGCCTGTGACATAATGCCGGTCGTGCGGCTGTCACGGTAAGAGACCGGCAGACCAACACGTTGGCCGGCGTTATCGATCAATACGTAATCCACGCCCCAGGTATCAATGCCAATGCTGTCTATCCGAATGCCTTCATCACAGACTTTTTTCAGGCCAAGGCGAATGTCGTTTTCCAGGCTGTCGATGTCCCAGGTGTCAAAACCGTCCGTTTTTTGCAGACAGTTAACGAAGCGGTGGATTTCACGCAGCGTCAGGGTGCGGTGTTTACTGTCGTAACGTGCGAGCATTACGCGCCCACTGGATGCGCCGAGATCGACAGCGACACAATGGCGAAAAGTCATGGCGAGGTCCTTCTGAGTTTTATTGCACTCAGTCTAAGAACCCCGAATAAAGCGTACCTTCTTGACAGTGACAGCCCCAATTAGCGGCTGGCAACATGGCAAAGGTGAACGTGATGTTGTTCACAGTTTCCACTAATAGCGCGGATTTTGGCGGATGTGACGCCTTCCGCATTTCCCGATCTTTCCCGCCATTTCTTGAAGAATTAACCGTGTTTACGCACTTTGGCGTCAAAAAATTAAGGTGAGGGTAGGAACCCTTAATTACTATTCAGCCATATTCGTTAATCAGGGGGAGCCGTCATGACCGTACTGCATTGCGTGGATTTTTTTCCGACAGGTAAAGCGCCTGTGGCTATTGAACCGCGGCTTCCTCAGCCCGCGTTTCCTGAACATCATCATGATTTTCATGAAATTGTGGTGGTCGAACATGGAACGGGGATCCATGTGTTCAACGGACAGCCTTACACCATCAGCGGCGGTACGGTGTGTTTCGTCCGCGATCATGACAGGCATTTATATGAACATACTGACAATCTGTGTCTGACCAATGTTTTGTATCGCTCTCCGGATGCGTTTCAATTTCTGGCCGGGCTGAATCAGCTTTTGCCTCAGGAACAAAATGGGCAGTATCCCTCCCACTGGCGCGTAAACCAGGGCGTACTGCAGCAGGTTCGTCACCTGGTGGGGCAGATGGAGACGCTCGGCGAGGAGATGGATACGCCCACGGCGGCAAATCGCGAGATCTTGTTTATGCAGTTGCTGGTACTGCTACGTAAAAGCAGCCTGATGGAAGCGGCGACCGATAACGATGCGCGGCTTAACCTTTTGATGGCATGGCTGGAGGATAACTTTGCCGAAGAGGTGTGTTGGGAGGCGCTGGCCGAGAAGTTTTCGCTCTCTTTACGCACTCTGCATCGCCAGCTTAAACAGCAAACAGGATTGACGCCGCAGCGCTACCTTAACCGTCTGCGACTGATTAAAGCCCGACATCTTCTCCGCCACAGTGATGACAGCGTGACTGATATCGCTTATCTCTGCGGTTTCGGTGACAGTAACCACTTTTCGACGCTTTTTCGCCGTGAGTTCGAGTGGTCGCCACGCGATATTCGTCAGGGGCGTGACCTTATAGCGGGAAGCAGCCTTCAGTAACGCGAAAGCTATCAACGTTTTTTACCGTCCGTTTGCTGATAATCATACCCTTTCATGCCGGATGCGCTGCGCTTATCCGGCAAGCGTACAGGTTGAGGTGATGTGATGGCGAATCATCTGGTTCTTTCGAAATCAGACTTTTTTGCGCATGAGCAGCAGGCTGTCGCCGTGGCCGATCGTTATCCGCAGGATGTCTTTGCTGAGCATACCCACGAGTTTTGCGAGCTGGTTCTGGTCTGGCGCGGCAATGGTCTGCATGTCCTTAACGATCGTCCGTACCGGATAACCCGTGGCGATCTGTTTTACATTCGCGCCGAAGATAAACACTCCTACACCTCCGTTAACGACCTTGTGTTGCAAAATATCATCTACTGCCCGGAGCGGTTAACGCTGAATGTTGACTGGCAAGGGGCGATCCCCGGATTTGACGGTACGCCAAGGCAGCCGCACTGGCGACTTGGCAGCGTTGGCATGACCCAGGCCAGACAGGTGATAAGCCAGCTTGAGCATGAAAGTAATCAGCGCGATGCGCAGGCCTTTACCATGGCTGAGCTGCTGTTTGGTCAACTGGTAACTCACCTTAAACGTCATCGTTATGCCACGGATACGCTCCCGGCGACGTCAAGTGAAACGCTGCTGGATAAACTGATCACCGCGTTAGCCGGTAGCCATGAGCATGCGTTCGAACTGGATACGTTTTGCGAGCGTGAACGGTGCAGCGAACGCGTTTTGCGCCAGCAGTTCCGAAGCCAGACCGGGATGACTATCAACCATTACCTGCGGCAACTGCGCATTTGCCATGCTCAGTATCTGTTATCGCATACTGAAAAGCTGATTGGTGAAGTTGCTATGCAGTGCGGTTTTGAAGACAGTAACTATTTTTCGGTGGTATTTAACCGCGAAGTCGGGATGACGCCAGGGCAATGGCGCCATCGTAGTCGGGTGACACCATAATATATAAATGTGGTTTATATATTGCAGTGGCGTTTTGATACATATTCAGACTAAATTAGACATAATTAGTGAATGCTCTGTGCAATAAATCACAGTTGCTCTTTTATTTTTGTTTTATTCTCAGCAAACTTATTTATCGGAGTAACGTTTGTGTTGACCAACTCTATAATCATCAAAAGTCTGCTTTTAATTTTGCTATCTTGCGATCGCAAAATTAAACGTATGCTTGATTATTTTTGCTGGTTTAATTCCGTTAACGATCTGGCTGAAAATGATATCGCCGAGCAGGAGTGTATGGATACGCAAATGGCGCGCGAATGGTCCAGCCTGTGGGACTGCGCCAGCGAAGCTATCGGCGCGAGCGTACGTCAACGCTGTCATCGTCCTGCCCGTTTTGGCCTGCATTTCCCGCAGGCGCTGCTGTGCCGTCGCAAACGTGATGAGCTGGCCTTCAGTTTCCGTAACTCCAGCCTGCACCAACTGTTAGTTTGCCGCCATGCCAGCGGCGCTGACGGTGAAAGCCAGGTTTATCAATTTGTTAGTCCTACACAAAGCACAATGCGCACTTTCGCCATTGTGCTTTTTTTATTGCCTGAATCTACGAGGAATCATTATGTACATTGTTTGTGTTGCAGCTTGTCCGACCGGCGTTGCTCATACCTACATGGCTGCGGAATCGCTTGAAATCACGGGGAAAAACCGTGGGCATGAAGTTAAAGTGGAAACGCAGGGGAGCATTGGCGCTGAGAATGAAATTACGCCAGAGGATCTGGCGCGCGCTGACGCGGTCATCATTGCTGCCGACGTTGCGATTAGCGGGAAAGAGCGTTTCGATGGCATGGTGAAGCTCGAATGCAGCGTCTCTGATCCCATCAAATTTGGCGATGCGGTGTTTGAAGCAGTAGAGCAGGAGGTTGCAAATGGCTAAGTTTCAGGGGGGAGACAAACCGTCTACCGGGATAGAGGTCAAGAACGCCATTATGACCGGCGTTTCATGGATGCTGCCGTTTGTCATTGCTGGAGCGGTGCTAATGGGGATCGCCCGTATCGGCGCTTCTCTCTACGGTATTGATAACATCTGGGATGCCAGCTACGAGCAGGCCGGCATGGTGGTGCAGTTGCTGCACAAATTTGATGGTTTCGGCGGGCTGGCGCTGTCCCTGATGTTGCCGGTGGTGGCCGGCTATATCAGCTTTGCGCTGGCGAACAAACCGGGTCTTGCGCCGGGGATGATTGGCGGACTGCTGGCGAGTAACCTGGGAACGGGTTTTCTCGGCGCGCTGGCGGCCGGTTTTGTCGCGGGCTATATCGTTCGCGCCCTGAACCGCTACATCAAATTGCCGAAGGCGCTCTCCTCTGCTGTGCCTATTTTCATTCTGCCAGTCGGCGGTACGCTGCTGACCTGCGTGGTGATGGCATTTATTATCGGTACGCCGCTGGCGGCGTTGAATCACGGCATGGAAAGCTGGCTGTTATCCATGTCCGGCACGAACAAAGTGCTGCTGGCGGCGGTCATTGGCGGCATGGTTGGGTTTGATCTCGGCGGCCCGATTAACAAGGCGGCGGTGACGACGGCAATGGCGTTACTGGCCTCCGGTATTTATGACCCAAACACCGCCGCGCAGGTGGCGATTATCGTGCCGCCAATTGGTCTGGGTGTCGCTACGCTGCTGTGGTCGTCACGCTTCCCGGAATCCCTGCGTGAGGCGGGTAAAGCCTCTACGTTGATGGGGCTGATTGGTGTTTCTGAAGGCGCCATTCCGTTTGCGCTGTCAAATCCAAGAATTATTGTCGTCAACGTGATTGGCTCGGCGGTGGGGGCGGCGATGGCGGTAGGATTAGGGGCGGTAAACCATGCGCCGATCTCCGGTTTTTACGGCTGGCTGGCGGTAGAAAAATGGCCGATTTATGTGCTCTCAATTGTCTGCGGCTCGGCGATTATCGCCTGCGGCTCACTGTTGATATTCCGTGGCCCGACAGCCACGCCTGAGGTGAGAAAAGAGACGGTGGCGCCGAAATTTAAAGCCAGCCGTTAGACGTACTACTGAATTAATATTTCCCTATGTTTAGCGCGGGTAAATATTCGTGCGGGTTACCTACGCCTTAAAACAGGAATAAACGAAATGAAAACGGTTCATTTAATTCAGCATACGCACTGGGATCGTGAATGGTATTTTACGGAGAATGATTCCCAGGCTCTGCTTTATTATTTTATGGCAGATCTTATCCAACATCTTGAAGCGGATGAATCATTAGGTCCATTTATGCTTGATGGCCAAACGGTGGTGCTGGAGGATTATTTCCAACTGGCACCAGAAAACCGCGAACGCGTGCAGGCGCTGGTGAAAGCCGGACGTTTGTTAATCGGTCCCTGGTATACACAGACCGATTTTTTGGTGGTTGGCGCTGAGTCCATCACCCGCAATCTGCTGCTGGGGCAGGCTGACTGTGACGAGATAGGGCCGAGAATGGCGGTCGGTTATGTGCCGGACTCGTTTGGCCAGAGCGCACAGTTGCCCATGTTCCTTAATCAGTTTGCCATCGACCACGCGGTTATCTGGCGCGGCTGGAGCGAGTACGACACGCCGTTTACCGAGTTCCGCTGGCGAAGCCAGGGGGGCAGCGTGGTGACGACGGCGGTATTACCGCAGGGTTATGGGTGCGCGAAGTGGTTGCCGACGGATGCCCACCAGGCCTGGCCGCGCCTCTCTGCGGTTATGGAAAAGCAGGCGGCATTTAGCCGCAGTACGCAGCTACTACTGCCGAACGGTAACGATCAGTCACCGTTTGAGTACGGCGTTCCGGCAATGCTCGACACGCTGAATCAGGAACAAACGGCGTACCGCTTTATTCGCAGCGACTTTAGCCGTTACTTTGCCGCGCTGGCGGATACGCCGCTGGCGATCTTTGAGGGCGAACTGCTAAGCCCGAAATATATGCGTATCCATCGCGGTATTTTTTCTACCCGCATGGATATTAAACAGGCCAACGTCCGGCTGGAGAACTTCGTCAGCCGTCAGCTAGAACCGTTGCTGAGTATGGCCTGGACGCTGGGGTTGCCCTATCCGCAGCGAGCCATTGAGACAATATGGCGCGAGGCGATGAAATCCCACGCTCACGATAGTATCGGTGGGTGTAACGCCGATCGCGTGAATGCAATGGTTAAGGCGCGTTTGCTCTCGGGTCAGGAAAAAGCCGAGCGCCTGTACGAGCTGAATATGCAGATGTTGGCAAACGGCATTACGGCGCAGCAACAGGGTAAAAAAATCATCGTCTTTAACGCGCTGCCGTCGGTGCGCGATGGCCTGGTGGCGCTGACGCTCTACCTACCCGGTGAGGCGTTTCGCATTGTTGACGAGCAGGGACAACCCTGTCGCTGGCAGATTATGCGTGAGACATCGCAAGATATGTCCGTCATCGTTCAGGAACTGTCCAATAGCCCCGATCCCGTCTTCTATCGGCGGTGCGATATTTTACTGGAGGTCGCATCGCTCCCCGCCTGCGGCTATACCACCCTGTATCTGCAAGATGAGTGCGCCCCCGGATTTGCTGTGCCGTCCTCGACAGAAGAGGCGCTGGAGAACCCGTGGTTACGCCTGACGCTGGAAGGTGAACAGGTCGTTCTGGTCGATAAGCGCAGCGGTAAGCGCTGGGAGAACCTTATTCAACTGGTGGACGGCGGCGATGCCGGTGACACCTATAACTATTCTCCACCAGAGGATGACTGGCGCGTTACCGGCGCAGGGGCGCTGCTTCACGCCGACTGGCAGCGCGGCGCGCTGGTGGACACGTTGTCGCTAAGCTGGTCTATCGCAGCACCGCACACGCTGGCCGACAGGCAGGAGCACCGTTGTAATGCACGACTGGATGTCAGCATGGTGGTCATGCTGGATCACCAGCGCCCGACGCTGGACCTCCAGGTTAGCGTCAACAACACCTTGCACGATCATCGTTTACAGGTGGAAATTCCTGCTGATGTCTTTACCGATGTCCATTTTGCCGATCAACCGTTTGGTCTCATTCGTCGCGCCAACCGACCGGCCACGCTGGATGTCTGGCAGCAGGAAAATTGGGGTGAAGCCCCGGCATCGCTGTGGCCAATGCAAAGTCTGGTAATGATGCATGATGGCAAGCAGGGCATCAGTGTGGTGACGGATGGGCTGCGAGAATATGAAATTCCCGCAGAACGCCCATCGGTTATCGCCATTACGCTACTACGTAGCGTGGGTTGGCTGGGACGTGCCGGTATGCCGTGGCGTCCGGGACGCGCATCCGGTATGGCGTTGCCTTCCCCAGACTCACAGATCCCAGGCGAATTTAGCGCCCGCTTCGCGCTCATCCCGTTGTGCGATGGTGAAAGCCCGAACTTCTGGCGTGAAGTCGAAGCCTGGCGCACACCGCCAGTTGGCTGGCTGGATTCCGGCTGGGCGCGTTTTAAAACCAATCCACACGCGCTGACATTCCCGACAGCCTACAGCCTGCTGCACTGGGAGACACCACTCCATTTCAGCACCTTGAAAAAAGCGCAACGTGAAGATGCGCTGATTTTACGCGGCTGGAACCCCGGCTCGCAGCCGCAGATCAGCTCAACGCCGGTCGCTGATGCGACAGTGTGCGAAGTTACGCTGGCGGAAAAATCGCTGAACTCATCGCATGAAACGATACCGGCCTGCACGCCGATCTCATGGCGTATTACGCCCGCAGCCAGAGGATAATATTGTGTTAAACATTCGTTTTACCTGCCCGTTGCCTAATGGTCTACATGCCCGCCCCGCCAGTGCGTTAGAGCAGCGCGTCAGCGCATTTCAGGCTCGCGTTCAAATAGGCAATCTGCGTAACCAGCGTCAGGCCGATGCCCGTAGCGTGTTGGCGATGATTGGGACCGATATTTTGTATCAGGACCCGTGTGAACTGGTGATTGAGGGCGAGGATGAATCTGCCGCGCATCAGGCGCTGACTCAGTTTGTGAGGCAAGAGTTTGCCGCGTGTGATGAACCCGTTGCCCGGACGCCGGAACGGGTGGAACAACCTCTGCCGGTTTTTCTGGCGCAGACCCGTGCGGAGTGGGTGCGCGGTAACGGCGTGAGCGCTGGGCTGGCGCAAGGGGTGGCAATGCATCTGGGCGTGCCGGATCTGTATCAATTGGCAGAACAAGAGGCGGTGGCGGCGCCGGCTGTACAGCGAGCCGCGCTGACGGCGGCACTTGAGCAAGTACGCCGCGAGCTGCACGACGCATTACCGCATACGCAGGGAGAAGCCGCGTCGGTGCTACAGGCTCATGTCAAACTGCTGGACGATGCGCTCTTCGAAACCTCGCTATTTACCGACCGTACAGCGCGCAATGCGCTGGCAGCATTGGCGCTGGCGCTGGATGAACTGAGCGCGCCGCTGCGCGAAAGTCGCAGCGTCTACCTACAACAGCGGGTGCTGGATTTACAGGATTTGGGCCTGCGTCTGGCGGCGCATCTCACCGCGCAGCCGCTTATGCCGCAAACGGCATTGTCGCAAGACACCATCGTTATCAGTCCGGTTCCCATAACGCCAGGCCAGTTTCTGGCGCTGCGCGGTCCGCATCTGAAAGGTGTGGTGATGGGCGCGGGCGGGGAAACATCACATACCGTCATTCTGGCGCGATCGTTTGGGGTTCCGCTGCTGAGCGTAGAGGCGGCGGAAGCGGGGCGTATTCGCGGTGGTGAAGCGCTGCTGCTCGACGCTCGCCACGGGGTGGTGATGGTATCGCCGGATGAGCAGGCTCTGCGGTGGTATCAACTGGAAGAGGACAAACGTCAGCGCCTTGAAGCGCGTTTACAGCCGCTTATTCAATGCCCTGGGGCGACGCAGGAGGGCGAACGGGTGACGGTACTGGCGAATATCGCGCTGGCGGCGGAAGCGGAAGCGGCATTTGCCGCCGGGGCGGAGGGGATTGGTCTGTTCCGCACTGAAATGCTGTTCTGCGAACGAGCCGCGCCGCCTGACGAGGAGGAGCAGTACCAGGCCTATCGTCACGTGCTGGAACAGGCGCGGGGGCGTAAAGTGGTGATCCGTACGCTGGATATTGGTGGTGATAAACCCTGTGACTATCTGGCGATGCCGCCGGAGGAAAACCCGTTTCTTGGCTGGCGCGGCATCCGCCTGTATCCCGAATTTATGTCGATTTTCCGTCCTCAGATACGTGCGCTACTGCGTGCCAGCGCCGCCGGACCGTTGCACATTATGGCGCCGATGGTGACTACGCTTGCTGAGGTGAAGTGGCTGCGTGAACAGTTCCAGCAAACGGCGGCGCAACTGCTGGCCGAGGGGGCGGCGGTTGGGCAGTGGTCGCTGGGTATTATGGCGGAAGTGCCATCGGTGCTTTATCTGCTGGAGAAAGCCGCCGCGTATATCGACTTTGTTTCGATTGGCAGCAACGACCTGACGCAATACTTCCTGGCCTGTGACCGGGGCAACGCGCAGGTTCGACATCTCTACAACTATTTTGACCCCGCGTTTTTACAGCTACTGAAGGAGATGACGGCGCGCGCGCAGCGGGCCGGTATTGAGATCAGCCTGTGCGGCGAGATGGGCGGCGACCCGTCGGCGCTGGCGCTACTGTTGGGCGTTGGTTTACGACAGATCAGCATGTCCTCAAGCCGTATTGCGCCAGCCAAGGCGCGCTTAATGACCTTAACTCTCGCGCACAGCGAGCAGATGCTGGAACGGGCATTAGCCTGTGAAAGTGGTCAGGACGTGGCGGTACTACTTTCGCAACAGGTGGCGGCGCAAGCAAAACCCGTGTTTGATCCCGCCCTGATCCTGCTCGATCAGGCGATTACCCGTAAAGCGGAGGCGATTAAGGTGCTCACCGATAATCTGGAGGTCGAACAGCGGGTCTTTTCCGGCTCAGCCGTTGAAGAGGCTATTTGGCAGCGTGAAGCGATTTTCTCTACCGCATTAGGATTTGCAATTGCGCTTCCGCACTGCAAATCGGCGGCGGTCGCGCACAGTAGCGTGTCGGTGATGCGTTTGAGTGAGCCGCTGGCGTGGAGCGACGAGGTGGATGTCTCGCTGGTTATCATGCTGACGGTGAGTGAGCAGGAGAAGGGCGATCATATGAAAATCTTCTCCCGTCTGGCGCGTAAGTTGATGCATGTGGAGTTCCGTGAGCAGTTGCTTGGCAGCACGTCGCCGCAGGATGTCGCCGTGCATCTGGCACAGGAAATGGCGGGATAAATCATGGTACAGAATCCTCGCCGGGCGTTCATTCTGCTGTCGGCTGTCTTTTTTTACTGGGGCGTCCTGACGGCAATTAATAGCGCCACGATTCCCTTTTTCCGGCAAGTTTTTTCGCTTTCATGGCGAGACTCGATGTTGGTAAATGTAGCGTTTTATCTCGCACCGTTTGTGATTTGTTTACCGTGTTCAGGCTGGATGGCGCGTTTAGGGTATCGCAGCGCACTCTTACTGGCGTTGATACTTGCCGCAAGTGGTTCGGTGGTGATTGCCGTATCGCTCTGGCTGGCGTCATTTGCCGGTTGCCTGGTGGGGATTTTCATTGTGGCGATGGGGGTTGCGGCGATGCAGGTGGTCGCAAACCCTTATGTTAATCGGCTCGGCGAGGCGCAAAGTGCGGCTGGACGCCTCAGTCTGGCGTCGTCCATCAACTCCCTTGGGGCGGCGCTGGCGCCTGTCGTCCTGGCGGTTGTTCTGGCTGGCGCTGTCATTTCAGTTCCAGGGATGTATCTCGGTTTGATGCTGGTGGGAGGCATACTGCTGGTTGCGTTATACCGTTTTTCAATTGCTGATTTTCGTGACGCGCACGAGAATATTTTTTCTGCGATTCGTGCGCTCAGGCGCTATGCGCAGTTTCGTACTGGGGTGAGTGGCATTCTTGTTTATGTTGGCGTTGAAGTCAGCATTGGTACTACGGCTCTCAGCTATCTTCACGACCCATCTTTGGGCGGGTTTTCGCTTGCACAAGCGACCTCCTTTATCGCGTTGTACTGGGGCGGTGCATTGGCGGGTCGGTTTTTGTATGGCTTGCTGGCTCACTGTTGCCGACCTCAGTTGTTGTTTTGCCTGTGCTCTTCGGGAGCGGTACTACTAACCGTTGCCGCGATAGTTTTCGCTAACCGTTTTGGCGGCTATTGCCTGCTGGCTACGGGGCTCATGAACTCGGTGATGTATCCCATTATTTTCTCTCGCACGCTCTCCGGCCTTGATCGCTATGCGGCATCTATTTCTGCTTGCTTGATTATGGCGGGCATTGGCGGCGGGGTGCTGCCCTTTATCCAGGGGATGGTTATTGATGCTTTTGGCCTGCGTTTGAGCTTTTGGGTGCCGGTTATCGGGTATCTGTTTTTATTGCTGAACGGATTTAAGCTATACGCTCGAACGGAGGTATTTTGTGAGTAACGCCATCATTATTTGGTTAATTTAAGGTAGTACAACGGAAACTGATTTTCGGTGGTATTTAACCGTAGAGTTGGGATGACGCCAGCGCAGTGGCGTCATCGTCGTCGGGGGTTGTGTCGTTAGCTGGCCATTCCCAGACCAACAATGTTTGCCGCGACAATGATCACTACGCAGCCAAGACTTAGCACGCTGACCGGACGTCTCCCTGCATTGCTCCACTCTTTCATGATCAGGCCCACGATACCACCGCACAGGACGTAGAAGCTCATGTGCAGCATCCAGCTCATGTAGTCATACTGTGCTGGAATTTTGGCATGGCCCCAGGCGTAAAAGAAGAACTGGAGATACCACATCAGGCCAGCAAGCGCAGAAAACAGGATATTGCTGATAATTAGCGGTTTTGCTAAAGAGAAGTCGGCCTTTACTGACAGGTTTTTCATTTTTGCCAGACGAATGAAGCAGTATCCCAGATTGATCACCGCACCACCGCCCATGATGACTACGTAGCTTGGCAGGGCGACATACAGCGGATCGATACCGAGTGTTGCAGCGGCTTCGTGCATTGGTTTAGCCGCATCCATGGCAAAGGACATCCCCGCGGAGAAAAAGCCGCACATCACCGCCAGTATCAGACCTTTTTTCAGATTGAACTCTTCGGCTTTGATGCCCATCTTGCGCTCTTTTAACTGTCCGGCGCGGGTGACAATCGCCACTCCGATCAGGGCGACCAGCACGCCGAGCAGGGTCATACGCCCGCCTGGTGTGCCAATGAGCACGTCAAATTTACCGGCAATGATTGGCGTCATTAAGGTACCAACAATTAGCGTAATGCCGATAGCGATCCCGATCCCCATCGACATACCGAGATAGCGCATAGTTAGGCCATAGTTGATATTACCAATCCCCCACATGGCACCGAATAAAAATACCGGCAGCAGGGTGGACGCACTGAATGAACTGTAATAGGCCCAGAAGTCCGGCAGAAGGATCGCGCTGACGAGCCAGGGAAGGATCAGCCATGAAACAAAACCACCTATAGACCACATGGTTTCCCAGGACCAGTGTTGTACCTTTTTAAAAGGGGCATAGAAACAAGCGGCACTAGCGGCACCGATTAGATGCCATATTATCCCCATCGTAATTGCGTTACCCATTCTGTTTCCTTTTGAATTATCGATTTGGCAGGATGAAAACACCCGTTTTGATGTTCAAAAGTCTAAAGAGTGAGCAATAGATTAACCTTCAGTATGCTGCCGTTTGATCAGTAATGCTGGCAAAATTCAGGGGATGAAAGGGATATTGATCACAAATGCGGCCCCGCCCCTCTTTTTTGAGAAGGGCGGAAATATAGAGGATTAGCAAATTCTTACTGCCTGAATACCCAGTAGCCAGGCGAGTTTTTCCAGTGCCTCGCCATGGTGCCCCAGGCCAATGCTGCAATGATGAGCTGGGCCGCCCATGCACCATTGCGTGGTGAACTCGCGAGCTGATAACGGGAAGCGATAGCGGCTATTGGTGTTGCCAATATCCAGGACTTCACCTGGCACAGCTTCACCTTCGGCATACTGTAAACGCACCCCGTTTTCGGCATCTTCAATTACCGAAAGAAAGGTCACCGGACCTGATTTTACGGTCATCTGGATAGATACACCTTTACCGGGTTTACCATGATAAACCGGCAGCGGCACCAGACTCACCGGACCATCCGCCATCAGCGGGTGTGCCGGACCGTCATGTCCCCACAAAACAGCATCATCATTAAATTCAATGCCATATGGTTCTGAGAATGAACCGCCAGCCCCCAGAAGTTGCTGAATTTTCATCGCCAGCACATTTTTGATTTCATATTCTCCCGCTACGGGAATACCACGGTGGGTAAGCAGCGTGTTACCGAGAATGATTGAGGTGATGATGTTCTCGTAAGCGTTGCCGTTACGGCCTTCATAGTAATAGGCTAGTGCACCGAGTTTATTCTGGGCAATCAGTTTATCCATGGCGCAGGCAGTGGTGAGTGCGCGGTTGAGCTCTGCAGGTTCGCATGCCGCATCCAACTGAAGTACACGGTGCATTTCCTGTCGTTTGGCGTTGAGGTCTGCCTCGCTGACCTGCTCGCGATATTCCGCCAACTCACACATTTCCAATGGCTTAAAGCGTACGCCCATTTTGGCGGACAAGTTCGTCATATTGCTGTAAACGTCTACCATGCCGTCATAATAGTGCCCGAGGACGCCGACCTGACAATTTGCCAGCATTTGACGAGCGTTAAGTGCCTGTAGCCACTGCGCCGTTTGTTGCCAGACATACTCATCGCCCTGTAATGCGCCAACAATCAACTGAAAGCGGATATTCGCACGGTTAAACACGTTTGCCAGTTCGGGGGCGCTGCAGGCCTGACAGTGCGCCAGCCACTCTCCAGTACGGCCTCCCCGATCGGGAATTTGACGGATTGTTGAATAAGGCAGCCCTGGCTCTGGCTGTAGGGCCAGAATAATGACCGGTTTATTGATACTCTGCACAAGCGGTAGCACCGTTGAGCTGAGCGCGTAGGTGCTGATGTAAAGACAGACAGCATCGACCGGCTGTTGCTGCAACCGTCTGATAAGGGCATCGGCTTTATCGACGTTATCAATCAGGCCGCCATTAATCACGCTGGCTTGTTGCGCCGTCAGGCGCTCATCAATTGATTGCAGATAGCCCTGAAGACGTGACTCCAGGCCTGTAAACTGGGGCCAGTATGTGTCGAGGCCGATACCAAAAAGGGCGATGTTGACAGACATAGCAATATTTCCTTGTGAGATAATTTTCAGACTATGTCGTGCTTTATCTCCCATGTCCTTCATGTCGCTGCCTATTTTCTACTCAGACTGGCAAAATCAGCCTGATTTTCCCAGTGATGCTCACACTTTTACCTCATAATAGCCATGTAAAAAGTACGGCATTGATAATCATTTTCAATATCATTTAATTAACTATAATGACCCAACTGCTTACGCGGCGTTAACACTGGCCGCCCGACAATACTGGAGATGATTATGAGTTATACACTGCCATCCCTGCCGTACGCTTATGATGCCCTTGAACCGCACTTCGATAAGCAGACGATGGAAATCCACCATACCAAACACCACCAGGCTTACGTAAACAACGCGAACGCTGCGCTGGAAAGCTTGCCTGAATTCGCGAGCCTGCCTGTTGAAGAGCTGATCACCAAACTGGATCAACTGCCAGCAGACAAGAAAACCGTACTGCGTAACAACGCGGGCGGCCACGCTAACCACAGCCTGTTCTGGAAAGGTCTGAAAACCGGTACTACGCTGCAGGGCGACCTGAAAGCGGCTATCGAACGTGATTTCGGCTCCGTGGACAACTTCAAAGCTGAATTTGAAAAAGCTGCGGCAACCCGTTTTGGTTCCGGCTGGGCGTGGCTGGTTCTGAAAGGTGACAAACTGGCTGTTGTTTCCACTGCTAACCAGGATTCCCCGCTGATGGGTGAAGCTATCTCTGGCGCCTCCGGCTTCCCGATCGTGGGCCTGGACGTTTGGGAACACGCTTACTACCTGAAATTCCAGAACCGCCGCCCGGACTACATCAAAGAGTTCTGGAACGTGGTGAACTGGGACGAAGCTGCCGCGCGTTTCGCAGCGAAAAAATAAGTTCTACGCTTTAGTAAGCCCCTGCAAGCGATGCTTGTGGGGGTTTTTTTGTGATCAAAATCAATATAAAAACAATGATCCATTTAAATTGAAACAAGGTTTTATTATGCGAGTGGGATCACTTTTATAGTTTCTATGAATGTCTATCTTCGTTTCATCAAGACGGGCGCATCTCATAAGCAAGATGCAATCGCCCATAAAAATTGCCCCATTTTTATGTCTACAGGTGATGGAAATGCAGATCAAACGAACGATAGAGAAAATCCCAGGCGGCATGATGCTGGTGCCGCTTTTTTTGGGCGCGTTGTGTCACACCTTTTCCCCCGGCGCCGGGAAATACTTCGGCTCCTTTACCAACGGTATGATCACCGGTACGGTGCCTATTCTGGCGGTCTGGTTCTTTTGTATGGGGGCGTCGATCAAGCTAAGCGCCACCGGTACCGTGCTGCGTAAATCAGGCACGCTGGTCATAACCAAGATTCTGGTAGCGTGGGTGGTCGCGGCGATTGCTTCACGTATTCTGCCGGAAAATGGTGTAGAAGTTGGTTTCTTCGCCGGGTTGTCTACGCTGGCGCTGGTGGCCGCCATGGATATGACCAACGGCGGGCTGTATGCCTCGATTATGCAGCAGTACGGCACCAAAGAAGAGGCCGGGGCGTTTGTCCTGATGTCGCTGGAGTCTGGCCCGCTGATGACTATGGTGATTCTGGGAACCGCCGGGATCGCTTCGTTTGAACCACACGTGTTTGTCGGGGCCGTATTACCGTTCCTGATTGGCTTTGCGCTGGGGAATCTGGACCCTGAGCTGCGGGAGTTCTTCAGCAAAGCGGTGCAGACATTGATTCCTTTCTTTGCCTTCGCGCTTGGTAACACCATTGATTTGAGCGTGATTGCGCAGACCGGTGTACTGGGTATTTTGCTGGGCGTGGCGGTAATTATCATTACCGGTATCCCATTGATTATCGCTGATAAACTGATTGGCGGCGGCGATGGCACGGCGGGGATTGCGGCCTCCAGCTCAGCTGGTGCGGCGGTCGCTACGCCAGTGCTGATTGCTGAAATGGTTCCGGCATTTAAACCGATGGCACCGGCAGCAACTTCCCTTGTCGCCACGTCGGTGATTGTGACCTCCATTCTGGTGCCGATTATCACTTCCATCTGGTCGAAAAGAGTTAAAGCCAGGGCGGCGGAAATTGATATTCGTAGCGCCGTGAAGTAAGTCTCTTTTGCCGGATGGTCTGTTCCATCCGGCTTAACGATTTACGCTTTGACGACAAATACCTCATCGATGGTCCGACACTCACCCTCGTTCAACTCTCCGCCGGCATTTCGTGACACGCCGGTGCAATAGCCAAACTTACGCGATACCACGGTTTTGATGGTGGTGACGAAATCTTCGCCGATGGCGTAGATGGACATGTAGGTGCCAATCTGGTCCTGAATGTCGCGAAGTGCTGTCAGGTCGCCCTGTTTAAATGCTTCCCGTGCGCTGACAAACAGTTCAGGCATGACGTTGTTTAATCCTGAAATCACCCCCGCGCCGCCTGCCAGCAGGTTAGGAATGTAGTATTCGTCATAGCCGGACAACACGGCAAAATCCTCCCGTACGGCGCGGGTGGTCTGGATCATACTGCGAGTATGGGACTGGCAGTCGACGGTATCTTTAATGCCTGCGAAGTTGGGGAACTCGGCGGCGAGGGTGGCAACCAGTTCGGGCGTTAAATCGCAGCCAGTGCGCGCCGGAAAGTTATAGGCAAACCATTTACCGCTGAGCTTCTGCCCCAACTGACGGAAGTAGCTCAGCAGCTGTTTTGCCGTTTGCCCATAGTAGTAAGGCGGCAGGATCATCACGGCGTCGTAATCGGCGCGATACGCTTCCTGCGCCATCAACAGCACATCATTCTGGCAGGTGGATGAGACGTTGGCGACCATCTTCAGCGAGCTCATAGCGCGGGCCTCGCGGATCAGTAACAGCTTTTCTTCGAGCGTAAAGGAGGCAAATTCCCCGATGCTACCCATCAGCAAAATCACGTCGATTTTGGCCTCGGTAAGGCGTTTGAGATGCTGGCTCAGACCGTTAAGATCGATCTTGCCGTCATTATCCATTGGCGTAATGGAAGGACACCAGACGCCAGCAAATTGCGATTGACCAGTCACGTTGTTGACTCCTTATTTGAAATGATGTTTCAAAACCAGATTACATTGATAGCATGTGTCCCTAAGTTTCATGTGAACCGTGCTCTCATTTTGAGCGACTGGGGTAAAATAAATGTGGTGTAATGGGAGAAATTTATCGGGAGAGGGAACAGATGCGATATCCGGTCGATGTTTTTACAGGCAAGGTTCGGGACTACATGGGAAGCCGTCCCAGCGCGATTGCTAAGGTCCAGGTTGACGGCGAGCTGATGCTGACCGAACTGGGGCTGACGGGTGATGAACAGGCGGAAACGAAAATTCACGGTGGGCCGGATCGCGCGCTGTGCCACTATCCGCGTGAACACTATCAGCACTGGAGACAAGAGTTTCCGGAGCAGGCAGAGCGCTTTGTCGCGCCCGCGTTTGGCGAGAATCTCTCTACTCAGGGGCTAACGGAAGAGAATGTATTTATTGGCGACATTTTCCAGTGGGGAGATGCGCTGATTCAGGTCACGCAGCCGCGCTCACCGTGCTTTAAGCTGAATTTCCATTTTGGCATCAGCGATATGGCTAGCCAGATGCAGGATGCAGGCAAGACGGGCTGGTTGTGCAGCGTCATCGCTCCAGGCCAGGTGTCGGCGGACGCGCCGTTGATCCTGGCTTCACGCGTCAGCGACGTCAGCGTGCGGGAGGCGATTGCCATTGCCTGGCATATGCCGTTTGATGACTCACAATATCACCGTTTACTCTCGGCTGCCGGGTTATCGAAAAGCTGGACCAAAACGATGCAAAAGCGTCGTTTAAGCGGCAAGATCGAAGACAATTCCCGCCGTTTGTGGGGAAAATAAAGCCATTCTGGCCATGCAATTAAATCAGGTGGTAACACCTGATTTGCCTTTCTCGTGATTCTTATCTCTGCATACTAAAGCGGGTTAAAAAACCTGCTTGTCACGCCATGTTTTCAGTCCATTCTTGATACCTGGCCCACAAAAAGAAACTCTGCGTTGAAAAAAAACTTGAGTATTTCCTGCACTCAAATATCTTAGCTTCAAATTGGTTTAAACCAGATGAGCAAGATGAAAAAGAAAAACAATGTTGATGTGCTTAGAGAGCGCTTTGAAAGCTGGTTAAACGAGAATAATTTGCCAGCGGGCTCTAAATTGCCTTCGGAGAGAGAGTTATGTGAGTTGCTGGATGCGAAGCGCATGACCTTACGTCAGGTTCTGATTGAGCTTGAGATCGATGCGCGTATCTTCCGAAAGAACCGCAGTGGTTGGTTTATTTCATCGAAGCGATTTATTTATAATCCCAAATCACTTTCCAGCTTTAATGCTGAAGCCTGTGCTCAGGGGCGCAAGCCTTTTTGGGGGTATTTAACCAAAGAAACGATTGCGACGGTTCCGCACCATGTTGATGATGTTTTTCTCTCCTCCGGTGATCGCTATTTAGTTACCGGTTGGTGTGGTCTTGATTCGCATAAAGTGTTTTACCATGAGTCCTATATTGATGCTGATGTTGCGCCAGGATTCATTAACAAATTGGGCAATCAGTCTTTTGCCAGCGTCTGGGAAGATGCGTTTGGTCATGCTTTAAATATCAAAGAAATGATTTTTAAACCGGTTAATATGCCAGAAGTGGCCTGCAAAGAGTTGGGCGTTGCGCCTAATACTTATGGAATTTTAGTAGAAAAACATCGGGCTACCCGAGATAAAAAAGTGGTTCAGGTTGATTTTGAATACTGGCGACTTGAATCTGTGGAACTTGTTATTCGTGATGAATGAGAAAAATAATGGGAAAATGCAACCAAGAACTTCTCGCTGAACGTGCGAGAAATATACCACTGTACCTACATGCTTATGCCTTTCATCTGAATATGCGCTATGAGAGAGTCCTTCCGGGCGATCTTCTGGATATTGCGCATCAGCAACAATTAAAGGGAGTGAAAATACATGTTGAGGATGGTGAGTCCCAATCGCTGCAGAAACTAAACGATCGGCAGTTGCACGATTTTAAAGAAAAGGCCAAAAAATATAACCTCGATGTACATATTGAAACGAGCGCATCGGACAAGGTGACATTGACGGATGCGATCCGTATTGCTGTGGCAACTGGCGCAACTTCAGTACGTTTCTACCCCCGCTATGAAGGACATCTCAACGATGTCATGGCAAAGATTGCCAATGATATTGCGTGGTTGTCTCAGTATGACGATTGCGGACTAAGCTTTACTATCGAACAGCATGAAGATCTGCAAGGCCATGAACTGGTTACGCTGGTTAATAATAGTGGAATGAAGAATCTCTCTATTCTTTTTGATTTTGGCAACATGATTAACGCCAATGAGCAGCCGCTTTCTGCGTTAGAAGTTATGTCCCCTCTAATCACTCAGGTGCATATCAAAGACGCAAAAATTATTAAAGAAGGTAAAGGCTGGGGGCATGAGGCTTGTCGTTCAGGATACGGTGATTTACCAATGGAAGAGATGCTTAAGGCATTATTACTTTTAGGTGAGGACAAGCCGCAAGTAAATGCTTTTGGTCTGGAAGAGGAAGTTGAATATTATGCTCCGGCATTTCGTTTTGATGATGAAGGTGATAATCCCTGGATCCCATGGCGCGATGCAAGCTATACGCCGCTGCCCGACAGTAACATGATTGATGCGCGACTGGCGCAGGAAAAAGAACATGCTCTTGCTCAAATAAAGTATATCCGTGATTTATGCGACAAGTTTACAAGTAATAAATAAACTTCTTTTAATATTATTAAATGCGAAAAGGGTTATGAAAATAACTCTCTTAATTTATTAGTTATATGATTTAATTTAAATATTTCTCTCAACAAGCAATGAGGGTTTAATTATGTTCATGAACAAATGGGCAAGGCTCTGTTTTTTAATTTTAGGCGGCGGCACAATATTCAAACTTTCAAGTATGAAAGACGTTTTCTATGTGCCAATGCAAAGTGACTGGGGTTTAACCAATACGCAAATTGGTTTAAGTTTTACTGTTTATACGATTGTTCAGACAACCGGGCTTTTTCTGTCGCTCTATATCGCAGACCGTTATTCCAAGAAAATATTATTACCATTTGGTCTGATCGGCGTTGGGCTATGCGGTTTATATTTGGCGACGCTACCGTCATTTACCGGTTATCTTATTTGCTTTGCCGCAATGGCGTTCTTTGCCGATGTGGTTTATTGGCCGGTGTTATTGAAAGCTGTGCGTCTGCTAGGTACGCAAGAAGAACAAGGGCGCATGTTTGGCTTTTTAGAAGCCGGACGTGGCGTGGTGGATGTTATCGTCGCTTCTGGCGCTCTGTTTGTTTTCGTCCAGTTTGGTGAAGGTAAAGCGGGGATGCAGGCGGGTCTGTTGTTTTATACGGTCATTACGCTTGCGGCAGGTATTGTGACGTACTTTATTGTCGATGATGACAAAGTGAAAGGCGGCGAGAAAACCAGTGCAAACATGGAAGTCTTAAAGGGTATCAAACATGTGTTGTCCTGTCCTAACGTCTGGCTGGCTTCTTTAGGGATTTTCTTTGTTTACGCCGCGTACTGTGGCCTGACTTACTTCATCCCATTCTTAAAAGATATCTACATGCTGCCGGTAGCACTCGTCGGCGCGTACGGCATCATCAACCAGTATGCATTGAAAATGGTGGGAGGGCCGATTGGTGGGCTGCTGGCGGATAAGGTTGCTAAATCACCTACGGTTTACCTGAAGTGGACGTTTCTGATCTCTGCTGCTGCTATGGTTGTTTTTATGCTGTTGCCACATCAAACGATGAATGTGTATATCGGTATGGCGGCGACGCTAGGATTTGGGGCGATTATTTTCTCACAGCGCGCCATTTTCTTTGCACCAATGGATGAGATTGGTACCCCGCGTGAATATGCCGGTTCGGCGATGGCATTTGGCTGTATTATCGGTTATATGCCCGCCATGTTTGCGTATACGTTATACGGCTATTTACTGGATACCAATAGCGGCATCACGGGCTATAACTATGTCTTTAGCGTGATGATTGCGTTCAGCTTAATGGGCTTTATCTGTTCGACCATTCTGGTGAAACGGATTAAAAAGCAAAAGCTAGCGGCTGCGACTGTGGCAGCATAATGTGAGAACTTCCCCGGTACGACGTTACCGGGGAAGCCTGTTAAGCGCGTTTATACAGCGGCAACCAAATTACCAGCCGTAAACCACCCAGCGGGCTGTCTTCGGCTTTCACCCAGCCACGATGCTGTTGGATTGCGGTTTCAACAATCGCCAGACCCAGACCTGTTCCGCCAGACTCGCGATCGCGCGCCTCATCGGTACGATAGAACGGACGGAAAATCTGTTCTCGGTCTTCAGGGCTAACGCCCGGGCCATCGTCGTCGACGGTGATGGTAATCCCATCGATATCCACCGCGAAGCCAACTTCAATCTGCGTGTGTGAATAACGCAGGGCGTTGCGCACAATGTTTTCCAGCGCGCTTTCCAGCGCATTTGGGTTGCCGTACAGCGGCCACGGGCCCGGCGGGAAATTCACCGTGAGTGATTTACCCATCTGCTCGGCTTCAAAGGCGGCGTTATCCAGCACTTCGCCCCACAGCTGATTGGCTTTCACCGTTTCACTGACCAGCGCGTTTTTCTGCTGATTGCGTGACATCACCAGCAGGTCGTTGATCATGCTGTCCAGCCGATGCGCTTCTGTTTCAATACGCTCCAGCTCTTTGCTTTCACCGCTACGACGGCGCAGCAGCGCGGTGCCCAACTGCAGACGCGTCAACGGCGTTCTCAACTCGTGAGAGATGTCCGACAGCAGGCGTTGCTGCGAGGTCATCATTCGCTCCAGCGCCGTCACCATCTGGTTAAAGCTGGCGCCTGCCGCCAGAAACTCCTGCGGACCGGCTTCCAGTTCCGGATGCTGACGCAGGTTGCCCTGGGCCACTTCATCCGCCGCGTTTTTCAACTTACGCGCCGGTTTCGCCAGACTCCAGGCAAGCCAGAGCAATAGCGGAGAGCTGACTAACATGGTGACAATCAGCAACAACAGCGGTCGGTCGAACAGCAGATTGATAAAGTCAGATTGTGAGCTGCTGGCAGGTCGTATGAGATACAACTGGTAGTTATCTTCGCCGTCTCTGACGGAGAAAGGCCCGACCATCTCAACGCGACCGTATTTTTTCTTTTGCGGATGGTCGGCGTTATCAGCCTGACCAATAAAGTTACGAATGATCTGCATTTCGTTGCGTTCTGCGCCGATCACGCGTCCTTCCGTCGTAACAAGCAATAACCGCTGTCCTGGCGGCGCCCACTTGTCTATCGCCCGAAACAAGCGACGCCACCACATCAAATCGTTGGGTGGATCGTTCGCCAGTTCAGCTTCAACGTGTTGCTCAATCATCAACCCCTGGCGCTGCTCGCTGTCCAGTAGCTCGGTCATCTGGCGTGAATCAAGCTTGGGTAACATCAGTACCAACATCAACACCAGTGCCAGCGTCAACCAGAAGATGGCAAAGATGCGTGCGGTTAAGCTCCCTATCATGAAGCGGAGACCATCAGGTAGCCGCGACCACGCAGGGTTTTAAACCACGGGTGTCCGTCTTTACGTTCTGGCAGCTTACGACGCAGGTTCGAGATATGCATGTCGATCGCGCGATCAAAAGGCGTAAGGCGTTTGCCCAGCACTTCCTGGCTCAGGTGTTCACGCGAAACCACCTGACCGAGATGCTGTGCCAGCAAATAGAGCAGGGTGAATTCGGTGCCGGTTAACTCCAGGGTTTGCCCGTCAAAGCTGGCTTCCTGGCGACCCGGATTAAGGCTTAACGCATCCACTTCCAGAGTGGGCGAACCGTTGTCGCTGTTCTGCTGCTGTTCGCTCCAGTGTGAGCGACGCAAAATAGCGCGGATGCGCGCGACCAGTTCACGGTCGTTAAACGGTTTGGGTAAATAGTCGTCCGCGCCCAGCTCAAGGCCAAGTACGCGATCCAATTCGCTGCCGCGAGCGGTCAGCATGATTACGGGTGTCTGGTGTGTCTGACGAAGTGCTTTCAGCGTATCAATGCCATTTTTCTTCGGCATCATGACGTCGAGCAAAAGTAAATCGATGCTGTCATCCAGAAGCTCAAGCGCCTGTTCCCCATCATAGGCAACCAGCACATCGAAACCTTCCATTTCGAGCAACTCCTTTAACAGGGAAGTCAGCTCTCGGTCATCATCAACTAACAGGATTTTATTCATTGTTTACGTACCTCCGAGGCAGAAATTACTTCATCAGGCGTCGCTAATCTATGACTTTACGTTGTTTTACACCCCCTGACGCATGTTTGCAGCCCGAATCGTAAACTGTCTCTCGTTGAATCGCGACAGAAAAGATTTTGGGAGCAAGTGATGGGCAAAGTTACCGCTGCCGTCATGGCCTCAACGCTGGCACTGAGTACTTTAAGCCATGCAGCTGAAGTCGTCACAGGCGATCACTGGCACCTGGGTGAAGGCTCCGCGCAACGCAGCGTTCAGAGCCACATGTTCGACGGTATCAGTTTAACCGAACATCAACGTCAACAGATGCGAGATTTAATGCAGCAGGCAAGACACGAACAGCCTCCTGTTAATGTTAGCGAAATGGAGACAATGCATCGCCTTGTCACCGCAGAGAAATTTGATGAACGCGCTGTGCGCGCTCAGGCAGAAAGAATGGCGCAAGAACAGGTTGCCCGCCAGGTTGAAATAGCCAAGGTTCGCAACCAGATGTATCGCCTGTTAACGCCCGAGCAGCAAGCGGTTTTAAATGAGAGACATGAACAACGAATGGAGCAACTGCGCGACGTAGCGCACTGGAAAAAAAGCTCATCGTTGAATTTATTGAGTAGTAGCAACTCACGTTCCCAGTAGTAACCCTGTTTTCCTTGCCATAGACACCATCCCTGTCTTCCCCCACATGATGTGGGGGTTTTTTTTGCCCAAAATTTGTCACTCGGTTATTGCCTGACTGTTTTACTTCATCCGTTATACTAGCGGCATATCCTGGCAGGAGTGTTTATGAATCAAACCTATGGGCGGCTGGTTAGCCGGGCGGCAATCGCGGCGACCGTAATGGCATCGCTGTTACTTTTGATCAAGATTTTTGCGTGGTGGTACACCGGATCGGTCAGTATTCTGGCTGCGCTGGTGGATTCTTTGGTGGACATCGCCGCGTCGTTAACCAACCTGTTGGTGGTGCGCTATTCTTTGCAACCGGCCGATGATGAACATACGTTCGGACACGGAAAAGCGGAATCGCTGGCGGCGCTGGCGCAAAGCATGTTTATTTCCGGTTCGGCGCTGTTTTTATTCCTGACCGGGATTCAGCATCTCATCCAACCCACGCCAATGAAAGATCCTGGCGTCGGGGTGGTTGTCACCATCATTGCGTTAGTGTGTACAATCATTCTGGTCTCGTTTCAGCGCTGGGTGGTGAAGCGCACGCAAAGTCAGGCCGTTAGGGCGGATATGCTTCATTATCAGTCTGATGTTATGATGAACGGTGCAATTCTCGTGGCGCTTGGGCTGGCATGGTACGGCTGGCATCGCGCAGATGCCTTGTTTGCGCTCGGGATTGGCATCTATATTTTATATAGTGCATTACGCATGGGTTATGAGGCGGTACAGTCTTTGCTGGATCGCGCTTTACCCGATGAAGAACGTCAGGAAATTATTGATATTGTGACGTCATGGCCTGGAGTCAGCGGCGCTCACGATCTTCGCACGCGGCAGTCAGGGCCGACCCGCTTTATTCAGATTCATTTGGAAATGGAAGATAATCTGCCGCTCGTTCAGGCGCATTTAGTGGCTGAACAGGTAGAGCAGGCAATTTTACGGCGTTTCCCGGGATCGGATGTCATCATTCATCAGGATCCCTGTTCGGTCGTACCCAAGGAAGGCAAGATGTTTGAGCTTTTATAATTCGTTGTAAAAAAAGTGAACCGGGCCAGCATTTTGTGTATAAATTACCACCATTTGGCCTGACCTGAATCAATTCAGCAGGAAGTGATTGTTATACTATCTGCATATTCGTTGGATCGTTTCGATATGCGGAATCGACTTCCGGCAGCAGATTTCATTTTGCATTCCAAAGTTCAGAGGTAGTCATGATTAAGAAAATCGGTGTGTTGACAAGCGGCGGTGATGCGCCGGGCATGAACGCAGCAATCCGTGGTGTTGTACGTGCAGCGTTGACGGAAGGGCTGGAAGTCATGGGGATCCATGATGGCTACCTGGGTTTGTATGAAGACCGTATGGTTCAACTTGACCGCTACAGCGTGTCCGACATGATCAACCGTGGCGGTACATTCCTCGGTTCTGCCCGCTTCCCGGAATTCCGCGACGAAAACGTGCGTGCCGTGGCTATCGAAAACCTGAAAAAGCGTGGCATTGACGCACTGGTTGTTATCGGTGGTGATGGTTCATACATGGGGGCAAAACGCCTGACTGAAATGGGCTTCCCATGCATCGGTCTGCCAGGCACTATCGACAACGATATCAAAGGCACCGACTACACCATCGGTTATTTCACCGCTCTGGGTACCGTAGTCGAAGCGATTGACCGTCTGCGTGATACCTCTTCTTCTCACCAGCGTATTTCCATCGTTGAAGTGATGGGCCGCTACTGTGGCGATCTGACCCTGGCGGCTGCCATTGCTGGCGGCTGTGAGTTCGTGGTGGTTCCGGAAGTGGAATTCAGCCGTGACGATCTGGTTGCTGAAATCAAAGCAGGCATCGCGAAAGGTAAAAAACACGCGATTGTGGCGATCACTGAGCACATGTGTGACGTTGACGAACTGGCGCATTACATCGAGAAAGAAACGGGTCGTGAAACGCGCTCAACCGTACTGGGTCACATCCAGCGTGGTGGTTCTCCGGTGCCTTACGACCGTATCCTGGCGTCCCGTATGGGCGCATATGCCATTGAACTGCTGTTGGCCGGTCACGGCGGTCGCTGTGTAGGTATTCAGAACGAACAACTGGTTCACCACGACATCATCGACGCGATTGAAAACATGAAGCGTCCGTTCAAAGGTGACTGGCTGGACTGCGCGAAAAAACTGTACTGATTGTTTTTTTACGCGCCTGATGGCGCTAAGCGCATCAGGCCTACAGGTTGCAAAGACTTGTAGGCCTGATGAGCCGCTAACCACCATTCGGCACAATTCCCCGCATTTATTCCCCCAAGTTATAGCAAATCTTTTTTTATTCTTTAATGTTTGGATACCTTTCTGGCACGCTTTGCTCATCACAACACCACATAAGAGAGCTGGGCGATGAACAAATGGGGCGTAGGGTTAACATTATTGCTGGCATCGACCAGCGTTCTGGCAAAGGATATTCAGTTACTTAACGTATCGTACGATCCAACGCGTGAACTGTACGAGCAGTACAATAAGGCCTTTAGCGCGCACTGGAAGCAGGAAACGGGCGACAACGTCGTGATCCGCCAGTCGCATGGCGGTTCGGGTAAACAAGCGACCTCCGTCATTAACGGCATTGAAGCCGATGTCGTGACGCTGGCGCTGGCTTACGATGTGGATGCCATTGCTGAACGTGGTCGTATCGATAAAAACTGGATTAAGCGTCTGCCGGATAACTCCGCGCCATACACCTCCACCATCGTTTTCCTGGTCCGCAAAGGCAACCCCAAACAAATTCATGACTGGAACGATCTGATCAAACCAGGCGTGTCGGTCATTACGCCAAACCCGAAAAGCTCAGGCGGCGCACGCTGGAACTATCTGGCGGCATGGGGCTACGCCTTGCACCACAACAACAACGATCAGGCCAAGGCACAAGACTTCGTGAAGGCCCTGTATAAGAATGTTGAAGTGCTGGACTCCGGGGCGCGTGGCTCAACCAATACCTTCGTTGAGCGCGGTATCGGTGATGTGCTGATCGCCTGGGAAAACGAAGCCCTGCTGGCGACAAACGAGCTGGGCAAAGACAAATTCGAGATAGTGACGCCGAGTGAATCTATCCTCGCGGAACCGACCGTTTCCGTGGTCGACAAAGTCGTGGAAAAGAAAGACACCAAAACGGTGGCGGAAGCCTACCTGAAATATCTCTACTCACCGGAAGGTCAGGAAATTGCAGCGAAAAACTACTATCGTCCGCGTGATGCAGACGTTGCGAAGAAATACGAAAATGCATTTCCGAAGCTGAAACTGTTCACCATCGACGAAGAGTTTGGCGGCTGGACGAAAGCGCAGAAAGAGCACTTCTCTAACGGTGGTACGTTTGACCAGATCAGCAAGCGCTAAATAAGTCTGTGATTTACCGACCCGGTGGCATAACGCGACCGGGTTTTTTATTTGTCATGGTTTTGCGTTACTCTTGCCCTTCAATGAGATACAGGGAACGCGTAATGAAAAAAGCAGGCTATCTTTTACTGGCGGTGATTGTAGTCGCCGCTGCTGCAGGTATCGGGTACTGGAAATTCACCGGTAACCCGGACGCATTACGCCAGATTGTTCTTCAGCAATGCCTGCCGCACCAGTTGCAGCAGCAGGATCCCACGCCGTGCGCCGAAGTGAAGCCGGATGCCGGATATGTGGTGTTCAAAGATCGTAACGGCCCACTGCAATACCTGTTGATGCCGACCTGGCGCATCAACGGAACGGAAAGCCCGCTGCTGCTGAAATCAGGTACGCCGAACTTTTTCTGGCTGGCCTGGCAGGCGCGCAGCTTTATGAGCCAAAAATACGGTCAGGAAATCCCTGACAAAGCGGTATCGCTGACTATTAACTCGCGTAGCGGGCGTACGCAAAATCATCTGCATATTCATATCTCCTGCCTGCGAACCGATGTCAGAAAACAGCTGGATGACAATCTGGCGAAAATCAGCACTCGTTGGCTGCCATTACCGGGTGGGCTGCGCGGTCATGAATATCTGGCGCGTCGCGTCACGGAAAATGAACTGGCGCAACGCAGCCCGTTTATGATGCTGGCAGAAGAGGTGCCGGATGCGCGTGAGCACATGGGCAGCTATGCGCTGGCGATGGTGCGTCAGAGCGATGAGTCCTTTGTCCTGCTGGCGACCCAGCGCAATCTGTTGTCGCTCAATCTCGCCTCCGCTGAGGAAATTCAGGATCATCAATGTGATATTCTGCGTTAACCCCACCTAATCTGGCATTTACTCCGCATGTCTGTCCCCGTATTCTTGTTGAAAAAAACAACAGGAGACAGGCATGTCGCTCTGGCTTACACACCCTCTGTTTATCCCCTCTCTGGTGATTGGCATTACCATCCTGCTCTGGGCGACGTCGCTACTGCCGGAGTTTATAACGGCGCTGCTGTTCTTTGCCGTAGCAATGGTCGCCAAAATCGCCCCTGCGGATGTGATCTTTGGCGGATTTGCGTCTTCGGCTTTCTGGCTGGTCTTTAGTGGTTTTGTGCTGGGTATCGCGATTCGCAAAACGGGGCTGGCGGACAGGGCGGCGAGAGCGCTGTCATCGCGATTGACCGATTCCTGGCCGTTAATGGTGGCGAGCGTGGTGCTGCTCAGTTACGCGCTGGCGTTTGTGATGCCGTCCAATATGGGGCGTATTGCGCTGCTGATGCCGATTGTTGCCGCAATGGCGAAGCGTGCCGGAATTAACGAGGGTACGCGCGCCTGGTATGGTCTGGCGCTGGCCGTCGGGTTTGGGACGTTCCAGCTTTCCGCGACCATTTTACCCGCGAACGTGCCAAATCTGGTAATGAGCGGCGCGGCGGAAGGCTCTTACGGCATCCACCTCAATTATCTTCCCTATTTGCTGCTGCATACGCCGGTTCTGGGTTGGCTGAAAGGCGCGGTGCTCATCATGCTTATCTGCTGGCTGTTCCCTGGCAAGCCCCACGCACCGCGCGATCTCACGCCAGCGGAACCAATGAGCCGGGATGAAAAACGTCTGGCCTGGATGTTAGCAGTGGTGCTGCTGCTGTGGGTAAGTGAAAGCTGGCACGGTATAGGGCCTGCGTGGACCGGGTTGGCGGCAGCGGTTATCACGCTGCTACCACGGGTTGGCTTTATCAATGGCGACGAGTTTTCCTCCGGGGTAAATATCAGGACCTGCATTTACGTGGCGGGGATTCTGGGGTTGGCAATTACCGTTACCCAGACCGGCATTGGCAGTGCAGTGGGCGAGGCGCTGTTACAGGTGATGCCGCTGGATGAGGAAAAACCATTTACCAGCTTTCTCGCGCTGACCGGCATTACCACCGCACTCAATTTTATTATGACGGCGAACGGCGTTCCGGCGCTGTATACCACTCTGGCGCAAAGTTTTGCCGATGCGACTGGGTTCCCGCTGCTGTCGGTAATTATGATTCAGGTATTGGGGTATTCCACACCGCTACTGCCGTATCAGGCTTCGCCGATTGTGGTGGCGATGGCGCTTGGGAAAGTGCCTGCGAGGGCGGGGATGCTGCTGTGTATCGCGCTGGCGACGGCAACATATCTGCTTCTTCTGCCGCTGGATTATCTGTGGTTTAGCGTGTTGGGTAAGTTGTAAAAAAAGCCCGGTAGCGCTAACGCTTACCGGGCCTACAGTCTTGGAGGACGGGTCAGCGAAGCGCTACCCGCCTCAACAGCATTACGCCTGTTTAGCCGCTTCTGCTGCTTTAACGATGACCGCGAAGGCATCTGCTTTCAGAGAAGCACCGCCAACCAGCGCGCCATCGATGTCCGGCTGAGCGAACAGTTCTGCTGCGTTCGCTGCGTTTACGGAACCGCCGTACTGGATGATAACTTGTTCAGCGATTTTCGCGTCAGCTTTAGCAATGTGGTCACGAATGAATTTGTGAACAGCCTGAGCCTGAGCAGGAGTTGCAGATTTACCGGTACCGATAGCCCAAACTGGTTCGTAAGCGATAACGACGCCTTCGAATGCTGCCGCGCCCTGAGTTTTCAGAACGGCGTCGATCTGACGTGCACAGACTTCTTCAGTTTTGCCCGCTTCGTTTTCTGCTTCGGTTTCACCGATGCACAGAACCGGAGTCAGACCTTGTTCTTTCAGCACGGCGAATTTTTTAGCGATCAGCTCGTCAGACTCTTTGTGGTAAGTACGACGTTCAGAGTGACCGATAATGATGTACTGCGCGCCGATATCTTTCAGCATTTCAGCACTTGTTTCACCGGTAAATGCGCCAGACAGGTTCAGGTCAACGTTCTGCGCGCCCAGGATAATGTGGCTACCGGCAGCGGCGTGTTTCGCCAGGTCGATATACATTTCCGGCGGAGCGATTGCTACTGCACAGCCAGCAACGCCAGCCAGTTCTTTACGCAGATTAGCAACCAGTTCGTTTACCATGTGGCGGCTGCCGTTCAGTTTCCAGTTACCCATCACTAAAGGATGTCGCATTTCATTTCTCCACGCTTGTCAGCGAATTAAGGAATATGGCCACCCGTCAGGGCAGCATGGTCTGTGAAACAGTATAGAGATTCGTCTGCGGAAAGGCTTTGCTTTTTGTCATCAATTCGCCTTCTCAAGACTTTCTGATAGTGCCAGCTTAATCGGTTCAACAGCGAAGGTCAGCCCTTTTTCACCGTTATCTGCCACAACATAGCGAATTGCGCCTTCTGTTTCGGCGTAATAGTGTTTACCTTTGCCGGCAGCGAGCAGTTTTTGCAGCTTTTTCTGGCTCTGTTCTTTCGTCAGTAGCGGCGCGACGGTACGAATGACGGCGGTCATGTATTCCAGCGCTTTCGCTTTGGCCGCCTTTTGTTCTGGTCCCTGAATCGGCAACCAGGTTATCTGCATACTTTTGATTTTTAGCGTGCCGCGCTCAAGGGCGGAGGACGCATACAGGTTTTCATTGATTTTACTGGCCGCGCGGGTGAGGTTTGCCCGATCGCGGCTGCTGTCGATGGCGCGGAACTCATTCAGGATAAGCTTCGGATTCTGCGTATTAAAGTTTTCGCGAAACTGGCTAATCGACAGGTCAAAGGTCGGCGCACCCGCCAGTAAATAGGGGGCCGTGGTTGCCGTCGATGGCTCTTCCGCCCGTGCCGCAACGCTCGCGGTGAAGGCTGAAAACAATAATAAAAACAGTGTAAATCCTTGCTTCATCAATCGTACCTTTCGTTATGACTGCTCACGATTAAAACGGTAACTGTCGGGCTTGTCAAAAGGGTAAACTGTTCTGGAAGGTAATAATAAAGGAACTTACATGACCATACAGCAGTGGTTATTCTCATTTAAAGGGCGCATCGGGCGCCGTGATTTCTGGATTTGGATAGGTCTGTGGATCGTCGGAATGCTGGTTCTGTTCTCGCTGGCGAGCAAGCAATTACTCGATATTCAGACTGCGGCATTTTGTCTGGTTTGTCTGCTATGGCCGACGGCGGCAGTGACGGTAAAACGCCTGCACGATCGGGGACGTTCTGGAGCGTGGGCGCTGCTGATGATTTTGGCGTGGATGCTGCTGGCCGGAAATTGGGCGGTGTTACCCGGCGTCTGGCAATGGGCGGTTGGTCGCTTTGTTCCGACGCTCATTCTGGTCGGCATGCTCATCGATCTGGGCGCGTTCGTTGGCACCCAGGACGAAAATAAATATGGTAAGGATACGCAGGACGTAAAGTACAAAGCCGAGCGCCAGTAGTTGTCGACCGGAGAAGCGCAAGCGCCGCCCGGCAACCCTCACCAGTAGTGCTCAGCAGTCATATGGCCCGGTCGACGGCGCAGGTGTTTGGTCATCTGCCGGGTCTCTTTCAGCAGTTGCTGCGTGTCGCGTACCATTTGTGGATTTCCACATAGCATCACATGGCTGGTTTCTTTATCCATTGGCAGCCCTACCGCCTTTTCCAGTTCACCGCTTTCAATCAGCGCCGGTACACGCCCGGTCAGCGAATCTACGGCTGTCTCACGGCTAACAACCGTCTGGATGCGTAATTTACCTTCGTAGCGCTTTTCCAGCGCCTGCATCAATGGCAGGTAGCTCAAATCGGCGGCATAGCGTGCGGCGTGGACCAGCACCAGATTTTTAAAGCGATCCAGGTCTTTGCCTAATTGAAGAATCGACAAATACGGGCCGATAGCCGTGCCGGTTGCCAGCATCCATAGCGTTTCGCAATCAGGGACTTCATCCAGCACGAAGAATCCAGCGGCCTCACTCACCACCTGAACTTCATCGCCAGGCTTTAGCGCCGCCAGTTGAGGGCTGAGTTTGCCGTCGGGAACTGTCACCAGATAAAATTCTAAGTCGGGGTTATCGGGCGCATTCACGTAGGAATAGGCGCGCTGGACGCGCTCACCGTCGATCTCAAGGCCAAGCTTGGTGAACTGACCTGCAGTGAAAGGAAGAACCGGAGCTCGCACGGTCAAACTAAACAGGGCATCGGTCCAGTTCTGCACCTTTGTGACTTTGCCTGTTACCCAATCTGCCATGGTTTTCTCCTGTCTGCTTTGATTGCCTTATCTTCGTTCGTTGGACGAAAGATTTCCAGCCCGGATGGGCTGGAAGGCTCTATTGATCAAATCAATTACAGGATGTGCGCCTGCACATCGGGATCTTTGCGATCGAGGTAGTGAATCGACTGAATGCGGCGGATCGTGCGTGATTTGCCGCGGATCAACAGCGTTTCGGTGGTTGCGATATTGCCTTTACGGCTAATCCCTTCCAGCAGATCGCCTTTGGTGATGCCGGTAGCGGAGAAAATGACGTTGTCGCTGCGCGCCATTTCATCCAGACGCAGCGCTTTGCCCGCTTCAATGCCCATCGCGGTGCAGCGGGCCAGTTCCTGTTCGCCAATACGACGGTTCTCTTCGCTGTCGCCTTTGACGTCATGGCGCGCCAACAGTCGGCCCTGCATGTCGCCGTCCAGCGCGCGGATGACGGCCGCGGAAACCACGCCTTCCGGTGCGCCGCCAATACCGTACAGCACGTCAACTTCGCTGTCAGGCATACAGGTCAGAATCGAGGCCGCAACGTCGCCGTCAGGAATGGCGAAGACGCGCACGCCCAGTTTCGCCATCTCTGCAATAACCTCGTCATGGCGTGGTTTTGCCAGGATGGTGACGGTCAGGTCACTCAGTGGTTTGTTCAGCGCGGCTGCAATGTTTCGTAGGTTGGTTTCCAGTGACAGGTTCAGGTCGATGGACCCTTTTGCGCCAGGGCCGACAATCAGCTTTTCCATGTACATGTCTGGCGCGTTCAGGAAACAGCCTTTATCGCCTACAGCCAGCACCGCCAGCGCATTCGCCTGGCCCATTGCCGTCATACGCGTGCCTTCGATAGGATCGACGGCGATGTCGACCGCATCACCGTGGCCGGTTCCGACTTTCTCGCCGATAAACAGCATCGGCGCTTCATCAATCTCACCCTCGCCAATCACGATGGTGCCGTCGATGTTGACCTGGTTGAGCATAATACGCATGGCGTTCACCGCCGCGCCATCAGCGGTATTTTTATCGCCGCGGCCCAGCCATTTATAGCCAGCCAGCGCGGCCGCTTCGGTCACGCGTGAAAATTCAATGGCAAGTTCTCGTCTCATTGCAAACTCGTAGCTGAAAGGAATGGCGCGAAGTGTAGCACAGGGGAGGGGACTAGATTATTGATGTGTGTGCGGGGTTGCCCCCGCACGAAGATATTGCCGGACAAGGTAACGTCTCCATCCGGCAATGACGAATTACTCGTCGTGATCTTCCCACGCCATGGCGCGTTTGACCGCTTTTTTCCAGCCGCTGTAACGGAAATTACGCTCGGTGGTTTCGATGCCAGGGCGGAATTCACGCTCGATGACCGCTTTCTCCTGCAGTTCATCCAGATTCTGCCAGAAACCTACTGCCAGACCGGCAAGGTACGCCGCACCCAATGCGGTGACTTCGCGGACTTCCGGGCGCTCAACGCGCGTGCCGAGAATATCGGACTGGAACTGCATCAGGAAGTTGTTGGCGACCGCACCGCCATCGACGCGCAGGGCGTGCAGGCGAATACCGGAGTCAGCCTGCATCGCTTCCAGTACGTCGCGGGTCTGGTAAGCGATAGACTCAAGCGTTGCGCGGATGATGTGGTTGGAGTTTACGCCACGGGTCAGGCCGAAGATGGCTCCGCGTGCATACGGGTCCCAGTACGGTGCGCCAAGGCCTGTGAATGCCGGAACGACGTACACGCCGTTGGTATCTTTCACTTTGGTGGCGAAATATTCAGAGTCGAATGCATCGCTGATGAGTTTCATTTCATCGCGCAGCCACTGGATGGATGCGCCAGCCATAAATACCGCACCTTCCAGCGCGTAGTTCACTTCCCCGGTCGGTCCACAGGCGATGGTGGTCAGTAGTCCATTTTCGGACTTAACGGCTTTCTCGCCAGTGTTCATCAGCATGAAGCAGCCGGTACCGTAAGTGTTTTTCGCCATCCCTTCCTTCACGCACAGCTGGCCAAACAGAGCGGCCTGCTGGTCACCGGCAATACCGGAGATAGGAATACGAATGCCGCCTTTACCACCGATGTTGGTCTGGCCGTACACTTCAGAAGAACGACGCACTTCTGGCAGCATTGCACGCGGAATATCCAGCGCATCCAGCATCGTGTCATCCCAGTCCAGGGAGTGGATGTTGAACAGCATGGTACGAGAGGCGTTGGTGTAATCCGTTACGTGTACACGTCCCTGCGTCATTTTCCAGATAAGCCAGGTGTCTACCGTACCGAACAGCAGTTCGCCGCGACGAGCGCGCTCACGTGAGCCTTCCACGTGGTCGAGGATCCACTTCACTTTAGTGCCGGAAAAGTACGGGTCAATTACCAGACCCGTGTTATTACGGATGTACTCTTCCATACCGTCGCGCTTGAGCTTTTCGCAGATATCCGCGGTACGACGACACTGCCACACAATTGCGTTATAGATAGGTTTACCGGTCTCACGCTCCCAGACGATGGTGGTTTCACGCTGGTTGGTAATACCGATCGCTGCAATTTCATCGGAACTGATATCGGCTTTCGCCAGAACTTCTACCAGCGTGGAGCTTTGGGTCGCCCAAATTTCCATTGGGTCATGTTCTACCCAACCTGCTTTCGGGTAGATTTGCTCGAATTCGCGCTGTGAAACGCTAACGATATTCGCATCGTGGTCCATTACGACCGCGCGGGAGCTGGTGGTGCCCTGGTCGAGCGCAACGATATATTTTTTTTCAGTCATGATTATTTGTCCCGTAGTCACATTACTGCGAAGCTTTTTGTTGAGTGTTGGTCGCAACGTCTTTCTCTTCAATCGCGCAGACATCGCACGGTAAATGGCGACCAATCAGTTTGCGATATGCCCATGCGCCTAAAATCGCGCCGGTAATCGGGCCAAACACCGGGACCAGGAAGTAAGGGATATCACGACCACCCGTGAAGGCAATCTCACCCCATCCGGCCATCCAGGCGAAGAGTTTCGGTCCGAAGTCACGTGCCGGGTTCATCGCAAAACCTGTTAGCGGACCCATGGAAGCACCAATAACGGCGATCAACAAGCCGATCAGCAGTGGTGCCAGCGGACCACGAGGTACACCGTTACCATCGTCGGTCAGAGCCAGAATCAGCCCCATTAGAATAGCGGTAATGACCATTTCAACCGCGAAGGCCTGCACAAAATTGATATGCGGGTTCGGATAGGTCGAGAAAGTACCTGCCAGACCCAGGCTTTCGGTACTGCCGCGCACGATATGGTTAGTTTGTTCGAAATCGATGAAAAGATTGTAATAAAGCCCGTAAACCAGTGCCGCTGCGCAAAAGGCGCCGGCAATTTGCGAAATAATAAAAGGAGCAACTTTGCGTTTATCAAAACAGGCGAACAGCCAGAGTGCGATGGTTACCGCTGGATTCAGGTGTGCACCAGAAACGCCTGCGGTCAGATAGATAGCCATCGCTACCCCCAGACCCCAGATGATACTGATTTCCCACTGACCAAAAGTAGCCCCAGCAACTTTGAGTGCAGCGACACATCCCACACCGAAGAAAATCAACAACCCGGTACCGAGGAATTCAGCAATGCACTGGCCTTTTAAGGTTGATGTTTGACTCATAATCGGATCCTGAAGAGAGTTTAATGTTTATTGTATGCGAGAAGGTCACTGACATCCCCGGAGCCGGTAGGCACACTGTTAATTTATCGTTAACGCTCAAAAACGAGAAATATCGAAATTGAAATGTGTGTACTCCATCAACAAAATGAGCGTTATCGCGCCATTTCGCGGTATTTGTTATACAAAAATAGTGTGAGCTGAATCATTTCAATGATCAATTCGTTAACACTTAAGAGTTATGATAGTAATGTCACCAGGAGAAAGACGAAAAGTGTTGCAAACCGCAATCTGCGCGGGATGCCGCTGGACAGGGATGACGCGGCTTCATACAATCGGTGTTAAGTAGAGTGCGCTCGTTTTTATTAAGGCGTCGCCGGTTATCGGGACGAGGATTTTTATCCATCAACGCCTTGCAATTCAGGAGAGGTATGACGATGTCATTAGAAGTGTTTGAGAAACTGGAAGCAAAAGTACAGCAGGCGATTGATACCATCACGCTGTTGCAGATGGAAATCGAAGAGCTGAAAGAAAAGAACAACTCACTGTCGCAGGAAGTTCAGTCTGCACAGCAGCAGCGTGAAGAGCTGGAGCGTGAGAACAACAACCTGAAAGAACAGCAGAACGGCTGGCAGGATCGTCTGCATGCCCTGTTGGGGCGTATGGAAGAAGTCTAATTCTGATTTCTTTAAAAAGGCATCCATAATGGATGCCTTTTTACTATGTAGACTTTAGGATATCGTAATTCTCAAATTTCAAAGAATACGATATGACAAAAAGAAACGATATTATTGATAATTCGGATCGATTTATCACCAGAGATATTAGATATGGTCTTATCTATACAGATAATCTAGGGTGGATTGATTTAGGCCACGCTAATCCGGCTGGCGCTGAAAAATTATGGTTTGAAATGACAAGACCTCGTGGTGGTGATAGTGAATTTTATGAAGTAAATTACCATCAAAGTATGTCTAAAAGCATTCACGGTCTAAATATTAATACTGGTATATATCGTAGATTCATGGTGCGACGAGGATTGCAGGAGCGAATTCTGCAAGGTATTGCTTTGTCTATATTCTTGAGTACGTCACATCGTTTCGAATCCTTACAGGATTTTTGGCCTTACACTTATTTATGGATGTAATAAAACCAGTTGTGAATCCAAATTATGTTCGGGAACGCCGTATATGACGTTTCGACGATTAGGTGTTATTATTGTATCTATGCTTTTTTTTGCGCTGCTTTATTGTTATTTCATGGTGAGTGTCTTTACAAAAAAATGTTATACGCAGCATGATTTATTAATTTATCAGTTATTAACGCCGAAATTGATTAAACAGGTTCCAAGGGTATCCAGCGACTGGTTTTTTGTAAGCCATACAGATGAGGGTAGCCATCTTCAACGCAGTGAAATAGTTTTTACGGGGATACCTAAGAATGATATTCACAGAGCAGAAGAAAAATTAAACGCATACGTTGAATCTTATCCTGCAAGTCGCGAGATGATGAGTGTCGTTGTTGAAGCAAGAGCTGGGAATTATGATGTTAAGGTCATTCACTACAAATCGGATGAATGAAGAAAATAAAAGGCCATCAAACTTGCTGATGGCCTTTTTCACTTACTCGATATCGAGCGGGTCTTCGGAGAGGATTATCCCGGTGTTGTCGGCGTACAGGTGGTCGCCGGAGAAGAATGTCACGCCGCCAAAGTTGACGCGCACATCGCTTTCCCCAATCCCCTCTCCTGAAGCACCTACCGGAATTGCGGCAATCGCCTGAATGCCGATATCCAGTTCTTCCAGATCGTCTACCTGGCGGACTGAGCCGTAGATGACCAGACCTTCCCATTCATTCTGTACGGCCAGTCGTGCCAGTTCGGCATCGACCAGCGCACGACGGACAGAACCGCCGCCATCGACCAGCAGAATGCGACCACGGCCATTTTGTTCGAGCAGATCGTACAGCAACCCGTTGTCCTCGAAACATTTTACCGTGATGATTTGTCCGCCAAACGACGACCGTCCTCCAAAGTTAGAGAACAGCGGTTCCACGACGTTGACATCTTCCTGATAGATGTCACAAAGCTCGGATGTATCGTATTTCATAGGCTTAACGTTCAGTTGCTGCGAGAATTTTCAGTATATCGCGCTATGTGTACTGTTGGCAAAATCATCAATTGTTAATTAGTGTCCAGATCAATAACTATTCGTATTTTTCATTGAAAAACAGGTGATTACTGATTTTGAAAACAGCCGATAATGACCTGAAATTACCCGTATTTCCCTCTGTAAAGTATCCCCGAGGTATCTCCGGAAGATTGCTGGAGCATAAAAGAAAGCCCTATGAGAACGATCAGATTCACCAAAGCCGTGCATCAGGAACTCCCCGTTCCTGATGCCGGCAAACGCCTTGAATATGCTGATAGTGTCGTTAATGAGTTGCGGCTGCGCGTTACGTCTAGTGGCAGCAAAAGTTTTTGTGTGTCCCGAAAGCGCGACGTAAAATTTTACCGTGTGACGTTGGGCAAGTTCCCGGATATGACTATTGAGCAGGCCAGAGAGCGGGTATATAACGCCTTAAGTGAAGTAGCTATCACACGGCGTAACCCGAACGAACGGCGGCGTGAAGAGAAAAAATGGGCGGTAACGCTGTCTGATGCTTTGGATGAGTACATCAAATCCCGGTTGGCTACCGGGCGTATAAAAAAACGACCAGCGAAAAATATGAAGACACCATCAATAATTATTCTGGTGACTGGATGGTTCTTCAACTTTCATCTATCACGTGTGAAATGGTGGAAACGAGACACTAGATCATTACCGGGCATGGCATATGGTTTGGTGGCCCGTTCAGGCGTGAAGAAAAAGGCAGTAAAGCCCAGGCTGATTTATGGGCACGTGTTCTGCGTGCTGTCTATCGCTATGCATATGATAGCTACCGTGATAAAGATGGCGGGAGATTGTTACCGGATCCGCCCACAACCATTTTAAGTACAAAAATGCTTTGGAATGGAAATACACGGAGAACAACTAAAATCAGAAATAATGATTTAGGCCGCTGGCTCAAGGCCCTTGATACCGTAAGACAATGGGCTATAGCAGGCTATAAAGTTGTTGCATTATTGGTTTGATTTACGTTGAATTGATGACCAAGTACGCTCGTATTGCAAGTAAGCGTGTTCGGGAATAGCGACGTGTATTGCAGGTTGTCTGCTAAGTGTTCTTTATTTTCAGCAGATCTGCCTGCCAATTCGATTTACCTCTGCTGCTGGTTGTAACCAACCGGGCGGCTCCAGTCATCGTCGTATTTGATATTCCCTTCGATATAAAACCACTCAATGCCTGAGTAGGTGATGGCTATATTTTCCATCATGCCCGGAGTGTGGGAACCCGGCATATAAGCATGAGCAGCATTGACGGACATGATTACGATGTTGTTAAGCGTAATTCGGTAAATCTCGTATTCGACACCCGCCTCGTTGATGTCGTAATAGTGGATTACTGCCTTTTGCAGCCGCTTACTTTGGCAGACTGCAACCGCAAAATATGGCGAGGTCTTATCAATCTCTTTGTGCAGGGTAAAAGCGTTGTGTTCGCGCGAACCCATCAGCTTACCAGTGTTGCGGCATGTGTTTTGGTACACACCGTAACTGCTGTTCATGATTTCAATTGCACCCTCACGGCCCTGCGCCATGCAACTGCCTTTGATCAGCTGTCCATTTTCATCATAAATATACATATAAGCTGGTAATGACATTTATAGATTTCCTTATTTTGTGCTTAATATTTGCCCGTTTCTGTCGATGAAAAAGTTGTAACGGTAATTCTTTCCGTTCAACGTGTATGAAGCCGCATAGATATAGCCCGGCGTTATCGGTATTTTTAAGCACGTTTCAGGATAGGAGAGAGCTACATGCGAATTTTCCGCCAATGTCTTGTATTCATTCCCCTGCTCAGAATAAACGCCGTATCGGCTCAGAACGTCCGATTTATTGACAGAGAAGCAAAGCGAATTATTTATAATGGGGAAACTACGCCATGGGGGAACGCTATCGCCAGCGCCACACCCAGTCAGCGCAAAAAAGGCAGGAATGAGAAAGTAGTGTTTCAATGCGGAAACCTCCCTAACACTTTCTCATAGCGGGATATGAGGCTAAGGACAGGTTCAGATGGATCGTAATCCTTGAGGAGATACAAATCAGAGCGGTTGCCGAATCCATACGTTTTAAGCAGCCAATAATCAGCCACCATTGCAGCCTGCTGCTCTAAGCCGTAATCCAAGAGTATGGCCTTATCCAACGTGTAATAGTAATCAACTGCCCAAGAGAACAGGCCCCGCATCCTTACCATCATCCCGCGCTGATGCTGCCAGACGTGCATCATTTCATGTAAAAAAAGATGCTGCCCACTAACGCGATCGTTATTAACATGCGGCTGTGAAAAGTCAGGCTCATAAGTACCTTCCTGAAAGTACAACTCGCCGTTGGGCGTCATGGCGTAGTTGTTCTTTTGGAGGTTGAAAGGTAGATAGCTGCTGCGGTGGATCCAGACTTCGTTATAGCGGATGGTGAAAGCGTAGAGGGTACGGGCCAGGTTAATCTCACCAAGCGTTAACAGCCGTAACCCGCCCCGGTCTATATCGTTCATTTCCCTTATCATTGAAGACATCATCCATTGGTAAAAACACCTTAATACGCCTTAAAGTAAATTTTTTCCTGTTAAAAAATGCGGGGAATATCCGAAATTGTCAAAAACTGCGGCTACGCCGCTTCTAGCGTTAAGCCCCCTGGTTTGGGGGGCAACCGTACGAGATCGGACGCTAAAAACGTAACCTTATGAATTTAAATCTACAAATTCGTGGCGTTGTCGGTCAGGTTTACGTTGATTTGATTACTGGGTTTATTAAGACCGTTAATGCCGGAAACCGCACGGATACTGGCATTAATGGCAAAAGTAAATAAAACCCTCATTTTCTTTACTCGCCCAACCTGCATTAAAAAATGCACTTAGCGTAAGCTCTCGTACGGTTGGGCTTCAGACCCCGTGATCGGTTAAGTAAGCTAGGAAACGCTGATTTTAGTACTTATAGATTACGGTGTTTACCGTTCGTTGGTATCCCCGAGGTATCCCCGGAAAATATAAAAAACATGGAAAAACCTCGCGCCCTCTATTTGTAAGGGTTGCGAGGCGTTATGCGATTCTAAAAATTGAAATTGTTAATTGATATTTGTCAGTTAAAGAGACCACTGACTTAAGAAAATTCCAACGACAAACAGCAAGTTAGTTAATAGCGCCGCTTTTACGGTGCGTTCCAGCATCGGACGCATTGCCGCAGGATCCATTTCGCGCATCACGTAACGCGCCTGTTTGAAAAGCAGCGGAGCGGCAAGGATAAACAGCCATCCCCACAGACTTTGTAGCGAAAACAGGTTAAACAGCGCCAGGCAGACCAGCGTACCCATCAGCAGGCAGGCATGGTAGCGGCGGGCATTGACGGCACCTAAACGTACTACCAGCGTGTTCTTGCCGTTCTCTCTGTCGCTGTTGATATCGCGCAGGTTGTTGATGTTGAGCACGGCAGTTGCCAGCAGGCCACAGGCGGTGGCAGGCAGAATCAGCGCCGGAATCAGCGTATGCGCCTGCAGATACCAGCTTCCCATCACGCTAAGCCAGCCAAAGAATACCAGCACGGAAATATCGCCCAGACCGATATATCCGTAAGGGCGATTACCCACGGTGTAGGTGATCGCCGCGATAATCGACAGGCCCCCAAGTACCAGGAAACCGACAAAATCCGCCAGCGTGTGACAGGCTACAGCAACCAGGGCCAGACCCGACAAACAGATCAACACCACGGTGACGATCAGCGCACGCTTCATCTGCTGTTGGGTGATAACCCCTTTTTGCATACCGCGCAGCGGTCCAATGCGGTCGGGCTTGTCGCTGCCTTTGACCGCATCGCCATAGTCGTTAGCGAGATTGGACAGAATTTGCAGCAGTCCTGCTGTAATCAATGCCAACAGAGCAACCAGCGGATCGAAGTATCCTTGCCACCATGCTAATGCCGTACCGACGATGATCGCCGCGAAGGCGAGCGGTAAGGTCTTAGGTCGTAAACTTTCCAGCCAGGCTTGTGAGCGGCTAATTTTTTGTTGTTCAGTCATATTTAGCGCCAATAAAAATGGGGCTTTATCAGCCCCATCAACAGTGATGAAAATGCATTGAACGCGATTATAGGATAAAACGGCTCAGATCTTCATCTGCGACCAGCGCATCCAGATGTTTGCTCACATATTCGGCATCAATTGTGATGCTTTGGCCGTTTAAATCGCTCGCATCATAGGAAATATCTTCCATCAGACGCTCGAGAACGGTATGCAGACGACGTGCACCGATGTTTTCGGTGGTTTCATTGACCTGCCAGGCCGCTTCGGCAATGCGTTTAATGCCCGATTCGGTGAAGTTGATGTCCACACCTTCGGTCGCCATCAGCGCTTTGTACTGGACGGTGATGGAGGCATTAGGTTCGGTAAGGATACGCTCAAAATCGCTGGTGGTCAGCGCCTGCAGCTCGACACGAATCGGCAGACGACCCTGCAGTTCCGGGATCAGGTCAGACGGTTTCGCTACCTGGAATGCGCCAGAGGCGATAAACAGAATGTGGTCTGTTTTCACCATACCGTGTTTAGTGGAGACCGTGCAGCCTTCAACCAGCGGCAGCAGGTCGCGCTGTACGCCTTCACGGGACACGTCCGGGCCGGAGGATTCGCCGCGCTTACAGATTTTGTCGATTTCGTCGATAAACACGATTCCGTGTTGCTCAACGGCGTCGATAGCTTCCTGTTTCAGCTCTTCCGGATTCACCAGTTTGGCCGCTTCTTCTTCAATCAGCAGCTTCATCGCGTCTTTGATTTTCAGCTTACGCGGTTTTTGCTTCTGACCGCCCAGGTTCTGGAACATGGACTGTAGCTGGCTGGTCATCTCTTCCATTCCCGGAGGCGCCATGATTTCAACGCCCATCGGTGCGGCCGCGAGATCGATTTCGATCTCTTTATCATCCAACTGGCCTTCACGCAGTTTTTTACGGAACGCCTGACGCGCTGCAGAAGGTTCCTGCGGCTGCTCTGACTGTCCCCAGTTATTTTTAGCCGGTGGGATCAGCACGTCGAGAATGCGCTCTTCCGCCATCTCTTCGGCACGGAAGCGGTTTTTCTCGATGGCCTGAACGCGGACCATTTTGATGGCAGCATCGGTCAGATCGCGGATGATAGAGTCAACTTCTTTACCAACATAGCCGACTTCGGTGAATTTTGTTGCTTCAACTTTGATGAACGGCGCGTTGGCCAGTTTTGCCAGACGACGGGCGATTTCGGTTTTACCGACGCCGGTTGGGCCAATCATCAGAATGTTTTTCGGCGTAACTTCATGGCGCAGCTCTTCGTTGAGCTGCATGCGGCGCCAGCGGTTACGCAGGGCAATCGCCACGGAACGCTTAGCGTTATCCTGGCCGATGATGTGTTTGTTCAGTTCGCTGACAATTTCGCGTGGGGTCATTTCAGACATGGGGGATCCTTACGCTTTGGAGTTCAATTCTTCGATGGTATGGAAGTGGTTGGTATAAATGCAGATATCCCCTGCAATATCCAACGCTTTCTCAGCAATCTCGCGTGCGCCAAGCTCGGTGTTTTCCAGCAGAGCGCGTGCAGCAGCCTGGGCGTAGGGACCGCCGGAGCCGATGGCAATCAGATCGTTTTCTGGCTGGATGACGTCGCCGTTACCGGTGATGATGAGTGATGCAGTTTCATCCGCAACGGCCAGCAGCGCTTCGAGTTTGCGCAGCATACGGTCGGTACGCCAGTCTTTTGCCAGTTCAACGGCAGCTTTCACCAGGTGACCCTGGTGCATTTCCAGCTTGCGTTCAAACAGTTCAAACAGCGTGAATGCATCCGCAGTACCGCCCGCAAAGCCCGCGATGACTTTGTCGTTGTACAGACGGCGGACTTTCTTCACGTTGCCTTTCATTACGGTGTTACCCAGTGTGGCCTGACCATCACCGGCGATTACCACATGGCCGTTACGGCGTACGCTTACTATTGTTGTCACGAGCAGACCCCTTGGTTACAAATGCAAAACACAGGCCCCGCGCAGTATGCGGGGCGTAATGCAAGTATAGATGGGGGGGATTTTGGGGGTTTCAACCCCCAGTGGCGAGTCGAATGCAGTTTGTGTGACCAGCAACTTTCAGGCGGCTGATGGTGTTGTCGGCATTCTCTTTGCCTTTGACCGGACCAATGACCACGCGATTCCAGCCGTTATTGGTGGTAATACGTGAGTTGAAGCCTTCAAAAGCCAACTGCGCGCGCACGGTTTCTGCCTGCTCAGCGCCTTTAAATGAGCCGCACTGTACCATCCAGCGGCGTTCATCTTTTTTCTCCGCCGTCTGTTTTGGCGGCTGCGTTTCATTTGTTATCGGCGCGGCCGGCTGCGTTTTCGGCTGAGCGGCGGTGGTATGCGCAGGTGTTTGCAGTAGATCCTGATACGGCTGTTGGGCCGCCGGTTTTGGCTGCGCCTTCGGCTGCTGTACCGGTGCGGCTTGCGCAGTACGCGTTTGCTGCTGCTGGTACGGCTGTTCTGTTACCCGTTGGCGCGGCTGTTGAGCCTGCTGTTGGGTGTTATTCCACTGCTGCTGTTGCACCTGACGTTGACGCTGCAGCGTTTGCTGGCGTTGTTCAGCAGTTTGTTCGTTCCACGGTACTTCGTTGAGCTGCGTTGGCTGTTGGCGCATATCGGCCTGCATTTGCGCCAACAACTGGCGCTGCTCATTGGTAAGCTGATCGGCGTTCAGTACCTCGCCGCCTGCAGACGGTTCGGTAGGCGCACGTACGCCAGGCTGACGGCTTTCCAGCTCTTTGATGTATCGCCAGCGCTCTTCCGGTTTTGGCGGGATGCCATTACCGGTGACTTTCTGGTTTTGCAGCGTTTCGGACTCTTCTTTCTTGTGATGCGTAATGAAGTACAGACCACCGATAAAGGTCACGAGTACGGCTGCAGCAATAGCAACCATAGCGGGCGATACCGCAGGCGTATTGCGTTGTTTTTTCCGTGATGTGCTCTTCTTGCGCCGCGAAGGTGCCGGTTGGCCGCGACGTACATAATCTCGTTGTGCCACTATCGTTTCGCTGTATTTATTCGTTCGTCAGCCCGCCATGTTACTTAAGCGGCGGGCCTTTGACCAGACAGGGGAGTCCGAAAGCACTTTACTTTACGTCAGTGCCCGGGTAGTGCCCCGAATAATAAGCTCGCAGTCCAGTAAACGTGAGCCACTGCTGACGTTCTGACCTTGTAGTTGATCGAGCAGTAACAGCATAGCTTCACGTCCGATATCGAAACGCGGCTGTGCGACGGTTGTCAGGGGTGGATCACAAAATTCCGTGAGCGAAATATTATCAAAGCCAATGATGGATAAATCGTCAGGTACCTTCAGACCCTGACGTTTGGCGTAAGAGAGTGCCCCCAGCGCCATGACATCGCTGTGGCAAAAGACCGCAGTAGGTGGCTGTGGAAGCTCAAGGAGTTGCTTAAGCGCATTGGCTCCCGCTTCATAGGTAAAGTCACCGCGCGCGATGAAATGCGGATCGACCGTAATTCCACTGCGGCGCAATGCCTGAACGTAACCTTGCAGACGGTAATGGCACAGCGGCATATCCTCTGGTCCGGCGATACAGCCAATGCGTTTATGCCCCAGTTCCAGCAGATAGTTCATCGCGTTGAAGGCGGCGGTGAGATTATCAATGTGCACGGTGGGGAGTTCCAGCTCTGGCGCGAACTCGTTGGACATGACCATCGGCGGCAAGTTGCGCTGCTCTTCCACGCTGGCATCAAACGGCAGGCGCGAACTGAGCAGCACCATGCCATCGATCTGTTTGGTGATAATGAGGTTGAGGAAGGTCTTTTCCTGCTGATTCTGGTGGGCGCAGTCGCCGATAAGCACCAGATATCCCTGCTCAGCGGCGGTCACTTCTATGCCGCGAATCACTTCACTAAAAAACGGATCGCAGATATCCGGCACAATCACCAGAATGGTACGTGATTCATTACGCTTAACGTTGCGTCCCATTGATTGGGGTAAATATCCCACTTCCAGCGCAGCCTGTTCAACCTTGTTACGGGTTGACTGCGAGACTTTGTCCGGGTTCATTAATGCGCGGGATACGGTTGCCGTTGAGACTTTCGCCTTCAGAGCAACATCTTTCATCGTAGCGGCGGCAACCTGCTTATTCGGTTTCACTCTTTCTCCTCGCCAGAGAGCTGCTGGCACAGACTCGTCCTTGAATAGCCTTCATCTGAAACATTTTTATCAGATAGTTAATGGAAGCGGTTACAGAATTTTCATAAAAAGTGTGATGGATCTTTAATTTTACGATCCGCCTCGCATCGTGAGGGATTATCCCTCGATGGGATCGACATCCAGCACCCATTTAACCTTACGTGCATCGGGTAACGTATTGATCAGCGCCAGTGTGCCGCTGACGATATGCTGCAGGCGAATTCGCGACGGATGTTGCAACAAAATTTGCCAGCGATAGCGACCGCCGCGCTTGGGGGCCAGGGCGGGAACCGGGCCGAGCACCCACAGTTTGTCATCGGCAAGCGGACTGGCCTGGATCAGATTTCGCAACTGTTGTAAGAACATTGGCGCATGCTGGTTGTTATGATCTTCTGCCCGCACGATCACATGGCTGGTCCACGGTGGAAGCTGGAGCGTTTGTCGCTCGGCCAGCGCCTGCTCGGCAAACGCGTCATAACCTTTGTACAGCAAAGTTTGCAGCAGCGGATGCTCAGGATGGTGCGTTTGTAGCACCACTTCGCCCTGTTTCCCGGCGCGTCCTGCTCGCCCGGAGACCTGCGTGTAAAGCTGGGCGAAGCGTTCTGCTGACCGGAAATCTGCAGAGAACAGCGCGCCGTCAACGTCCAGAAGCGCCACCAGGGTGACGTCCGGGAAGTGGTGGCCTTTGGCCAGCATTTGCGTGCCGATCAGAATTCGTGCGCCGCCGCGATGTACTTCCGCCAGATGCTGCTCCAGCGACCCTTTACGGCTGGTGGTGTCGCGATCGATGCGTGAGATTGGCACGCCGGGGAAAAAAGGGGCCAGAGCCTGCTCAAGCTGTTCGGTGCCGAGTCCAACCGGAACCATATGCGTTGAGCCGCAGGAAGGGCACTGACGTGGTATTGGGCGCTGGCTGTCGCAGTGGTGGCAGCGTAAATGGTGCTGTGCCTGATGCAGCGTGTAGTAGTGATCGCAGCGCGGACATTCGGCAATCCAGCCGCAGTCATGGCACAGCAGCGCAGGAGCAAAGCCCCGGCGGTTCAAAAACAGAATCACCTGGTTATCCGCCTGCAGGTGCTGACGCATACGGGTGATAAGCGCAGGGGCGAGTCCGGCCTGCACCTGCTGACCTTTGAGATCCAGCACGTGCTGAGTGGCGGGGCGCGCATTTCCGGCACGTCGCGTCAGGCGTAGCATGCGATATTTTTTCTGTCGCACGTTGCACAGCGTTTCCAGAGCCGGAGTGGCTGAGCCGAGAATAATCGGGATCTGCTCGCTGTGGGCGCGATAAACCGCGAGATCGCGCGCATGATAGCGCCAGCCTTCCTGCTGTTTATAAGAGCTGTCATGCTCTTCGTCGATGACAATCACGCCGAGATTTTTAAACGGTGTAAACAGCGACGAGCGCGTGCCGATAACAATCGCCGCTTCGCCATTTTTTGCTTTCAACCAGGCCGAAAGACGTTCGCTGTCGTTCAAACCGGAGTGCAGGACTTCGACTGGCGCATTGAAGCGTTCGCGAAAACGGGCAATAGTTTGCGGCGTCAGGCCAATCTCCGGCACCATCACCAGCGCCTGTTTGCCCTGGGCCAGGACATTTTCCAGTACGCTTAGATAGACCTCTGTTTTGCCTGAGCCCGTCACGCCCGCTAATAGCCAGGCGCTAAAACTGTCCGCGGCGCTGTGAATTGCTCCGACGGCGGTGGCTTGCTCGGTGTTCAGTCGAAGACGCTCACCGGAAACCGCGTAGTGGGTACGCCAGTCGCTAAAACCAGGCGTTTCGCTCGCCAGATCGCACAGCCCTTTTTTCCGCAGCGCCTGTAATGCGGCGTCATTAAATTCGAGCTCAGCCACCTGGTCGCGCCAGATTTTTCCCTGGCGTAGCGCAGCCAGCGCCTGCTGTTGCTTGGGAGAGCGCTTGAGGCTGTTGAGATCAATAACCTGACCTTCTTCAGTGGCAAACCAGTACCATATGGGCGCGTTTGTCGCCGGGCGTCCCTGGCGCAGCAGAATCGGTAGGGCGTGAAACAGTACGTCGCCGATAGGATGGTGATAATAGTCAGCCGCCCACAGCAGCAGACGCCAGACGGAGGTCGAATAAACCGGCTCGCTGTCCAGCACTTCGAGAACGGCTTTCAATTCGCTCAGCGGCAGTTCGCTGTGCTCGCTGACGGATAGAACGATGCCCACGCGCTCCTGTTGCTTGCCAAAGGGCACGCGTACACGACACCCGGCTTTGGCGCTCATGCCTTCTGGCAGAAGGTAGTCAAAGGTGCGAGGTAGCGGAACGGGTAAGGCAACGTGCGCAACGGGCATTGAATCATCCTGACTTGAAATCTGGCGGGTTAGTATACACATTAGTGAAGGGTAGAATGCGGATCAGTTTGCATGAGCAGGTTAATTTCTGTATGATTCGCCGCCTTTGATGCAAATTGATTGCGTCAAACAATGACCATTACCCGAGAGTTTCAGGCTGTTGATGCAGCGTGAAAGGTGACGGGGAATAATTAACATCGCGTGGTGTCTGGCGTTAGGGCTGGAAGAGCGACGCGGCCTTAAACCGAGGTTTTCCCATGAAAAAAGATATTCACCCGAAATACGAAGAAATTACTGCAAACTGCTCTTGCGGTAACGTCATGAAAATCCGCTCTACCGTCGGTCACGATCTGAACCTGGACGTGTGCGGTCAGTGCCACCCGTTCTATACTGGCAAGCAGCGTGATGTTGCTACCGGTGGCCGTGTTGATCGCTTCAACAAGCGTTTCAGCATCCCAGGCAGCAAGTAAGTTTCAGCTGTCAGAAAAAAGCGCCTTATGGCGCTTTTTTTGTATCTGCGCCTGCAGACTGAAATTCGTATTGATGTATTGAATAATGTCTTTTATTTAATAAATAAAACAGCGTTTTTATTTTTACGATAAAATGTTTCAACTGGTGATCTGCGTCCTTTTTATCTTCTTGTTTTTGCCACTTATGCCAATCTTTGGCAAAATACCAAAGGTTTCTTCCTTCTTTCTAAAATACACTTTCGTGGAAATATAAAATTATTCTTATTCCTTCATCGTTTCTTCATTTATGGACGGAGCGAGATGGGCAATTTCCTAGATTTAGTGTGAAGAGGGATGGTCATGAAATTTAAATCCGCGTTATTACTGATTTCATTATTCTCTGCGGCCGCGCAAGCGGGTTATGTTGATTATCGACATGAATATTATGATGATGGTCGTAATTACGACCGTGTTTATATGTCGCATCGTTTTGCTACGGGGTTTGGTGTCGCAGTCGAGGCCATTTCACGTTCCGAAAATACGCAATCTAATGATGCGTGGAATAATATGGAAAGTAATGGCAACGAGTATACGGCGAGCTACCAGTTCACCTGGAAGGACCTTGTCTGGCAGCCGGGTATTGCGATCGAAACGGGCGATAACATCGCGATTTATAAGCCTTATATCCGCGTGCAGTATAACATCAATGACCATTGGTGGACCGCGTTCCGCTATCGTCAGGAGTACATGCGCAGAAACACTGACGGCAAGGATGACCGCATGGTCTATCGTCCGGAAGCATGGCTCGGTTATAACATCAATGACTGGATGTTTGAGCTAAATGGCATTTATAAAATTGCCGATAGCGAAGATTTATATAACAACCGAAAAGACGATTACGAATATAACTTCCGTGTGGCGTATAAAATAGGCTCATGGGTTCCATTTGTTGAGGTGGGTAACGTTTCCTCGGGGTATAACACCACAACCACAGACGATCGTCAGACCCGCTATCGCGTTGGTCTCGGTTATAACTTCTGACCGTTAATACACTTCGTATCGATTTATTACGCTGAGCATCGGTATACGCATAGTTTGCGTGAATAATGTGTCTAAGGAGTTAACATCATGTCTAATGATGGAACAATGATCGGAAGCAATCAAAATATTGCCGTCAGGCCTTTCGGATTAAGAGATAAATTCGGTTATTTATGTGGTGACCTCGGAACCTGTTTTATTCTTGGACTGGTAAATAGTTTTTTAATGATTTATTACACCAACGTACTCGGTATTTCCGGTGTTATTGTTGGTTCACTCTATTTTGTGACCAAACTCTTTGATGCGTTTGTCGACGTTGGCGTAGGGCGCTTATGTGATACCTCTAAACTGACGGTACATGGGCGATTTAACCCCTGGGTGCGCCGCATGAAGTACCCGTTTTGCATCATTGCGGTCGTTCTGTTCCTGCCGTTTGTGCATGATTTTTCTTATACGACGAAAATTATCTACATCTGCTGTTCCTATTTTATTTACGGTTCGCTGTTATCGACAGTGAGTATTCCGTATGGCGCCATGTCTGCGGCGATTAGCTCGAATCCGGAAGATCGCGTATCGCTGTCAACCTGGCGCAGCGTAGGGTCCGCCATCGGTGGCGGGACAACCGGCTTTTTTATTCCGATCCTGATGTACACCACTCTGGTGGACGGAAGCCAGGTGATCTCTGGGCAGCATTTCTTCTGGATTGCCATTGGTTGTTCTGTGCTGGGGTTTATCTTTTTAACGTTGACCTGTCAGTTAACGACGGAACGCGTGCGGGTGGAAAGAAAAGAGAGCATGCCGGTTTCTGTGCTGCTGAAGGGGTTGATACGCAATAAAGCGCTGATTGTTTTAGTGGTTGTGGATCTGCTGATTGTGATTAATCAGGGGTTGTCTGGTACCAACATGACTTACCTGTTTAATGACTATTTCCATAACAAAGAGGCCATGTCCGTTGCATTGCTCTTCACCTTTGGCTCTCTGGTTTTGCTGGCACCCTCAGCATCCTGGCTCACGAAGCGTTTTGGTAAGAAAGAAGCCAGCGTAGGCGCGCTGCTCTTTGCGGTAGCCATGTATGTGATTATGTACTTCACCCACATTACCGACGCGAAGGTTTATTTGGTTTTCCTGTTCCTGGCGACGCTGGGGGCCGGGTTATTCAACCTGATGATTTGGGCGTTTATGACCGATGTGTGTGATTATCACCAGTATGTCACCGGCGATCGTGAAGATGGGACCGTCTATGGCGTGAACTTCTTCGCCCGCAAGGTTGGCCAGGCGTGCGCAGGGGCTATTGGCGGCTTTATGCTGGCCATCATTGGTTATCAATCTTCGTCAACGGGTGGCGCTGTGCAAACCAGCATTGTGCAGGAAAACATCTATACGATGGCGAATCTGTTACCGGCTTTATGCCTGTTCTTGGCAGCGGTCATTCTGATTTATTTCTATCCATTGAACCGTAAAGAGACGCTCAAAATGGAAGAAACATTGAATAAGATTAATGGTATCAGTAAGTAACGTAGTGAGAAGCGGCGGGAGTAATCCCGCCTTTTCTCATCTGTCTTGAAAAATCAGTATTCCCACGTTTCCGGGTTGATACCCAGTTCACGCATGATTACCTTTGCTTCTTCCGGGATTTCATCGCTGCGCTCTTTACGCAGGTCGTCATCGTTGGGTAATGGTTGCCCGGTAAAAGCATGCAGAAACGCTTCACACAGCAGTTCGCTGTTGGTGGCGTGACGCAGGTTGTTAACCTGACGACGCGTGCGTTCATCGGTAAGGATTTTTAACACCTTCAGAGGAATGGAAACCGTAATTTTTTTGACTTGCTCACTCTTCTTACCGTGCTCAGCGTATGGGCTGATATATTCGCCGCTCCATTCAGCCATGAGATACCTAATCCTCTTTGTCATTAATATTGAGGCCAGAACCTGAGCCCGGACCATAATTGCGCGTAGTTTATCGTAGTGGCGTGGCCCTGACACGAAGTAAGCCGACGCAGATGTACGCTAATGCATATAATTTTAACGGCTATTTCCGGTTTGCTCAATCTATACGCAAAGAAGTTTAGATGTCCAGATGTATTGACGGCTATCGTAACTATGATTACTCTGGTGTCTGACTTTTCACCGACCCAGCCAGGATCTCCTCAATATGACGCGTAAACAGGCCACCATCGCAGTGCGTAGCGGGTTAAATGACGACGAACAGTACGGTTGCGTTGTCCCGCCGATCCACCTCTCCAGCACCTATAACTTTACCGGTTTTAATGAGCCTCGCGCCCATGACTATTCGCGTCGCGGTAACCCAACGCGTGATGTCGTTCAGCGTGCGCTGGCGGAACTGGAAGGTGGGGCGGGGGCAGTACTGACCAATACCGGCATGTCGGCGATTCATCTGGTGACTACGGTATTCCTCAAGCCTGGCGATCTGCTGGTCGCACCGCACGACTGCTACGGCGGAAGCTATCGTCTGTTTGACAGCCTGGCAAAGCGTGGCTGTTATCGCGTACTGTTTGTCGATCAAGGAGATGAGCAGGCGTTGCAGGCGGCACTGGCGGAAAAACCGAAGCTGGTGCTGGTAGAAAGCCCAAGCAACCCGCTGTTGCGCGTGGTGGATATCGCGAAAATCTGCCAGCTGGCGCGCGAGGCTGGTGCGGTCAGCGTGGTGGACAACACTTTTTTAAGCCCGGCACTGCAAAATCCACTGGCATTAGGCGCCGATCTGGTGTTGCATTCATGCACGAAATATTTAAACGGTCACTCCGACGTAGTGGCTGGTGTGGTGATAGCAAAAGATCCGGAAATGGTCACTGAACTGGCATGGTGGGCGAATAATATTGGTGTGACCGGCGGCGCGTTTGATAGTTATCTGCTGTTGCGCGGCCTGCGTACTCTGTCACCTCGTATGGAGGTGGCGCAACGTAATGCTCAGGCGATTGTGGATTATCTGCAAACTCAGCCGCTGGTGAAAAAATTGTATCACCCGTCATTGCCGGATAATCAGGGCCATGAGATTGCCGCGCGTCAGCAAAAAGGGTTTGGCGCGATGTTGAGTTTTGAGCTGGATGGCGATGAGCAAACGCTGCGTCGCTTCCTCGGCGGGTTGTCATTGTTTACGCTGGCGGAATCGTTAGGGGGCGTTGAAAGTCTGATCTCCCATGCCGCAACCATGACACACGCGGGAATGGCGCCAGAAGCGCGTGCTGCTGCCGGAATTTCGGAAACGCTGTTGCGTATCTCCACCGGTATTGAAGATGGCGAAGATTTAATTGCCGACCTGGAAAATGGCTTCCGGGCTGCAAACAAGGGGTAAACATGAGTGTGATTGCGCAGGCAGGGACGAAGGGTCGTCAACTGCACAAATTTGGTGGTAGTAGTCTGGCTGATGTGAAATGTTATCTGCGTGTCGCAGGCATTATGGCGGAGTACTCGCAGCCTGATGACATGATGGTTGTTTCAGCCGCAGGCAGTACCACTAACCAGTTGATTAGCTGGCTAAAATTAAGCCAGACCGATCGTCTGTCTGCGCATCAGGTTCAACAGGCGTTACGTCGCTATCAGAGTGAGCTTATCAGCGGTTTGTTACCTCCTGAGGTGGCGGATGGGCTGATCGGCGCGTTTATTCACGATCTGGAGCGCCTGGCCGGATTACTCGACAGCGGCGTGAATGATGCCGTCTATGCTGAAGTCGTCGGGCATGGCGAGGTGTGGTCGGCGCGTTTGATGTCTGCCGTCCTTAACCAACAGGGGCTGGAGTCAGCCTGGCTGGATGCGCGCGATTTTTTACGTGCCGAGCGCGGCGCTCAGCCGCAGGTGGATGAAGGTCTTTCTTACCCATTGCTGCAGCAACTGCTGGCGCAGCATCCGGGCAAACGCCTGGTCGTTACCGGTTTCATTAGTCGCAGCAACGCCGGTGAGACGGTACTGCTGGGGCGTAACGGCTCCGACTACTCGGCGACGCAGGTTGGCGCGTTGGCGGGGGTTTCCCGCGTAACCATCTGGAGCGATGTCGCCGGGGTTTACAGCGCGGATCCGCGTAAAGTAAAAGATGCCTGTCTGCTGCCGCTGCTGCGTCTGGATGAAGCCAGCGAGCTGGCGCGTCTGGCGGCTCCGGTTCTCCATGCCCGCACCCTCCAACCAGTTTCCGGCAGCGATATCGATCTCCAGTTGCGTTGTAGCTATACGCCGGAGCAGGGATCGACGCGTATTGAACGCGTGCTGGCTTCCGGTACCGGGGCACGTATTGTGACCAGCCATGACGACGTTTGCCTGATTGAGTTTCAGGTTCCCACTGGCCAGGACTTTAAACTGGCCTATAAAGAGATTGATCAGATTTTAAAACGCACCCAGGTGCGTCCGCTGGCAGTGGGTGTGCATCCTGACCGCCAACTGCTGCAATTTTGCTATACCTCCGAAGTCGCTGATGGCGCACTGAAAATTCTGGATGAAGCTGGCCTGCCGGGCGAGCTGCGTCTGCGCCAGGGGCTGGCGCTGGTGGCGATGGTTGGGGCGGGCGTCACCCGTAACCCGCTGCACTGCCATCGCTTTTGGCAACAGCTGAAAGGTCAGCCGGTCGAATTCACCTGGCAGTCGGAAGAGGGCATTAGTCTGGTCGCCGTCTTGCGTACCGGGCCAACGGAGAGCCTGATTCAGGGTCTGCACCAGTCAATCTTCCGCGCGGAAAAACGCATTGGTCTGGTGCTGTTCGGCAAAGGCAACATTGGGTCGCGTTGGCTGGAGCTGTTTGCCCGCGAGCAGAGCACGCTCTCGGCGCGTACCGGATTAGAGTTCGTGCTGGCAGGAGTGGTTGATAGTCGCCGTAGCCTGCTGAATTACGAAGGGCTGGATGCCAGTCGCGCATTGGCCTTCTTCGATGACGAGGCGGTAGAACAGGATGAAGAGTCATTGTTCCTGTGGATGCGTGCCCACCCGTATGATGATTTAGTGGTGCTGGACGTCACTGCCAGCGAGCAGTTGGCGGAGCAGTATCTGGATTTCGCCAGTCATGGCTTCCACGTTATCAGCGCCAACAAGCTGGCGGGGGCGAGCAGCAGTAATAATTACCGCCAGATTCATGACGCCTTTGAAAAAACCGGTCGCCACTGGCTGTATAACGCCACCGTCGGCGCAGGCTTGCCGATCAACCATACCGTGCGCGATCTGATTGATAGCGGAGATACTATTCTGTCTATCAGTGGGATCTTCTCCGGCACGTTGTCGTGGTTGTTCCTGCAATTTGATGGCACGGTCCCGTTCACCGATCTGGTGGATCAGGCGTGGCAGCAGGGTCTGACTGAACCTGATCCGCGCGTGGATCTTTCCGGCAAAGATGTGATGCGCAAGCTGGTGATTCTGGCGCGTGAAGCGGGTTACGACATCGAACCGGACCAGGTACGCGTAGAATCTCTGGTGCCTGCGCACTGTGAAGCAGGTTCTATTGACCATTTCTTTGAAAATGGCGATGAGCTGAACGAGCAGATGGTGCAACGCCTGGAAGCGGCACGTGAAATGGGACTGGTGCTACGCTATGTGGCGCGTTTTGACGCTAACGGTAAGGCACGCGTTGGCGTTGAAGCGGTACGCCCTGAGCACCCGCTGGCGGCACTACTGCCGTGCGATAACGTCTTCGCCATTGAAAGCCGTTGGTATCGTGATAACCCGCTGGTCATTCGCGGACCGGGGGCGGGCCGCGATGTGACCGCCGGGGCGATTCAGTCTGATATCAACCGCCTGGCGCAACTGCTGTAGTTTTTGTTGCCGGATAACATGTGTAAACATCGCCCTCAATGAGGGCGTTGTATTTATCTGCCAGCGATCTTATCGCCTGAAACACCGAATGGGCAGAGTAACGGGTACTTTGCTGAAATTCTGTCTGTTGCCGCAACCAGGCGAGAAAACGATGGCTTGCCGCCAGGGTTATTGACGCGCTTTCTTCAACCCGCCCCTGCGTTAACAAACACACCATTTTACGCATATCGCCTCGTTGCCAGATTTGCCACTGATTTCGCCACCATCCCTGATACGTTTTACCCAGCAATTGCCAGGGCAGCGTGCGCTGATCGCTATTCATTTCTTCATCAATAAACCACAGCGAGGCGCGATGATGGCGAAACTGTTCCGCCCATGCGGTAATCGCTGCGCCGCGCAGGAAGCATTCGTGGGCAATAATATGGGTTTTTACCTCTGGCCACAGATGGCTCAGCAGGCGGAAATGCCCATGGGCAGTAATGACCGGGCGTAAAATCGCGCCGCTGGCGTTCCGTTTGAGTATGGCGCTGCCGTACTGGATTTCATCAAACTGGCTGCGGCGTAAAAACTGGGTTTCCCGCTGACTCACTCGCTCAATGATATCGTCGTGAATGACTGTTGGCTCAGCAGTGCCACGCCAGCGGTAAAGCAATGATATGCCGGCAGTGTGCGGCGTGAAGTTGCTGGAAATATGCAGAACATTGCCGCGAATAGCGTCAAAAGAGAGTAATACATAGAGTTGCTGGCCTGCACTAACGCCCTGAAAAGGGACGAGCAAGGGAATCGTCGCTATTTGTTCTGGCAAAACGATGCCGGTGGGAGGCGCCTGCTTTGGTGTCCACACTTTTTTGCAGTTTCGGCACTGGACGCGCTGGCTGCCCTGCGGATTATGCCCATAGCGGATGATTTCTCGTTGGTAGCAACATGGGCAAAACTGACCACGATTAGCGGCGAAATCCGCTAAATATGCCGACAACCAGCAACGGAACTGTTCCTCATCAAACAGCGGTGGAAGGCTGCCGCATGCCCGGCAATGCAGTGCGGCATAACCCAGCCGATATTCTGGCCAGCTGTAATCAGCTGAGCTCGCCAGCCCCAGATTTTTGCAGCCAAAGGATTTGCAGCAATTGATAGTGAACAGTGACGTCATCCTGTTACCAACGATTTTTAATGGTCGTTGATTTTGGCCTGCAACTATCACCGATGGATGTGAGTTTTCTCACATAAAAAAACCTTTCAGAACGTAACGTAGCGAATCTTTATATGACTGAAAGGGATTGGTTATGAAGCTAAAAATGCTTGCTGTCGGTGTTCTGGTATCTTTACCGCTTTGGGCGAGTGCCAAAGATGTCACGATTATTTATACCAACGATCTCCATGCCCATGTCGAACCTTATAAAGTGCCATGGATTGCCAATGGCACACGAGATATTGGCGGTTGGGCCAATATCTCGGCGATGGTGAAGCAGGAGAAAGCGAAAAATAGCGCCACCTGGTTTTTGGATGCTGGCGACTATTTCACCGGGCCATATATCAGCAGCCTGACCAAGGGGAAGGCGATTATCGATATCATGAACACCATGAATTTTGACGCTGTCACCATGGGTAATCATGAATTCGATCACGGTTGGGACAATACGCTGCTGCAACTGAGCCTGGCAAAGTTTCCGATCGTGCAGGGCAACATCTTTTACCAAAACAGCAGCAAAATGTTCTGGGATAAGCCTTACACCATTATTGAAAAAGATGGCGTAAAGATAGGCGTGATTGGCCTGCACGGCGTGTTTGCTTTTGATGATACGGTTTCCGCTGCGACACGTGTCGGGATCGAGGCGCGGGATGAAGTGAAGTGGTTGCAACGCTATATCGATGAGCTGAAAGGCAAAGTCGATCTCACCGTGGCGCTGATCCATGAAGGCACGCCAGCGCGTCAGTCCAGTCTGGGGGGCACCGATGTACGCCGTGCGCTGGATAAAGACATCCAGACTGCAGGCCAGGTGCAGGGGTTGGACATCCTGATCACCGGTCATGCGCATGTGGGCACGCCGGAGCCGATTAAAGTAGGTAACACCCTGATTCTGTCTACCGACAGCGGCGGCATTGATGTGGGTAAACTGGTGCTGGATTACCAGCAAAAACCGCATCAATTTACCGTGAAGAACTTCGAGCTGAAAACCATTTTTGCTGATGAGTGGCAGCCAGACCCGCAGACGAAACAGGTCATTGATGGCTGGAATAAAAAGCTCGATAAAGTGGTGCAGCAGACGGTTGCCAACGCGCCGGTTGAGCTGACGCGTGCTTACGGTGAATCTTCTTCGCTGGGAAATCTGGCGGCAGATGCGTTGCTGGTTGCGGCGGGTAAAGATACCCAGTTAGCGCTCACTAACTCGGGCGGCATCCGGAATGAAATCCCTGCTGGAGTCATCACCATGGGCGCAGTCATTAGCACCTTCCCGTTCCCGAATGAGCTGGCAACCATGGATCTCACCGGGAAGCAGTTACGTAGCCTGATGGAGCACGGCGCGGGTTTAAGCAACGGTGTATTGCAGGTGTCCAAAGGACTGGAGATGAAGTATGACAGCAGTAAACCGGTTGGTCAGCGGGTTAGCGTATTGACGTTAAACGGCAAACCCATTGAGGATGCCACGGTTTATCACATTGCCACCAATAGCTTCCTGGCGGACGGCGGTGATGGTTTCACGACATTTACTGAAGGTAAAGCGCGTAACACATCCGGCGGTTACTATGTCTCTAATGCGGTCGTGGATTATTTCAAAGCGGGAAATACGCTGATGGATGAACAACTCAAAGGCATGCGTGTGGAAGATGTGAAACCGTAGTGAGGTCAGGCCAGCAGATATTCCGCTGGCCTTTGTTTTAACCTCTGTGGGAGGCAAACACCTCTTTTGCAGCGAACAGGCCGTTGAGTGCTGCCGGGAATCCCGCATAAACAGCCATCTGCATCATCACTTCAATAATCTCTTCCTGCGTTAAGCCAACGTGCAGCGCGGCGGCGATGTGTACCTTAAGCTGCGGTGCGGCGTTACCCATGGCGGTGAGCGCGGCGACGGTGGCAATTTCTCTACTGCGTAAATCCAGCCCCGGCCTTGAATAGATGTCGCCAAAAGGAAATTCAATCAGGTATTGGGCGAAGTCTGGCGCAATATCCTGCAGACTTTCGACTACCGCATCTCCGCCTTTTCCATCAACCTGTTGCAGCATTCTCTGACCGGTTAAATAGCGTTCTGAATCCATGATAATCACCTCGTGAGTTCGTGTACGGCATGAGGATAGAGCGTGCGGAATGATTGGGGTAATACCGTTTCCGTGATACCTTTTCGGTATGACAACATCGCCTTTGCACTCTCTGGACATCCGCCTTCTACGCTATTTTTCCGTGGTGGCGGAAGAGAACAACATGAGTCGAGCGGCGCAGCGTTTATTTATGTCGCAGCCGCCGCTGAGTCGCCACATTCGCCAGCTTGAAGATCGCCTGGGGGTGACGCTTTTTGTCCGTCATACCCGTGGACTTACGCTGACGGAGGACGGCCAGCGCGTCCTTGAAATCGTGCGCCCGCTATTGGCGTTACAGGATAAAACCTGGACGGCGTTGAGTCAGATAGCGAAGACGGGAGAGCAATCTCTGCGCTTAGGGCTAAGTACGGCGTTTGAGCAGGGCGTTTTTGCGGCGCTTGAGTCGCAGCTTTCTACGTGTGTACAGAAGCTACATATTGTCCGTCATGGTTCGCCTGAACTGGCGCGTCAGGTGCGTCGGGGAAAACTGGATGCAGCGCTGGTGGCGCTACCGCTTGAGAATTCGGGTCTTAGCGTCACGCCGCTCGGCTGGCAAGAATCGATGATTGCCGCCTTACCCGCGCTCTGGCCAGAGGCGGCTCTGCCTTCGCTCTCGTTAACGTCGCTGAACCACCGACCGCTGTTCTGGTTCAAACGTGAACGTAACCCTGCTTTTTTTGATTACACTCGACACATTTTTCGTCGTGCCGGTTACTCTCCTGCTCTTATTGAGGAGCCGATGGAACATGACGTGCTGCTGGCACGGATCGCGCAGGGTGACGGTCTGAGCCTGGTTCCGGCCTCCTTTTCCGCTATCCAGCGTCAGGGCGTGATCTTCCTTCCGCTTACTGATACAGAATTGCGGCTTAGCATGGGGTTAGCGACGCTGCCTGAGAACGTAACAAAAGTAGAGTGGCTACAGACGGTCGTGACGCAATCCCTCACCATTTCAATCTGATGTGAATTTTTTTCACGTTGGCTGAGTATTCCTCACCTTTAACGATGATTTTTGTGTTGACGCCAGCATGCTTTTCCGTCATTTTTACATCTAGACGTCTAAACGTATAGCAGTTCACAACACAACATATAACGACAAAAGATTGATGAGGTAAGGTATGAGCTTTTTTCACGCCAACCAGCGGGAAGCCCTGAATCAGAGCCTGGCAGAAGTGCAGGGTCAGATTAACGTTTCGTTTGAGTTTTTCCCGCCGCGCACCAGTGAAATGGAGCAAACCCTGTGGAACTCCATCGATCGCCTGAGCAGCCTGAAGCCGAAGTTTGTTTCAGTTACTTACGGTGCAAACTCTGGTGAGCGCGACCGTACGCACAGCATTATTAAAGGCATTAAGGATCGCACAGGTCTTGAAGCGGTCCCGCACCTGACATGCATTGATGCGACCCGTGATGAGCTGCGTACCATTGCTCAGGACTACTGGCATAACGGTATTCGTCATATTGTTGCCCTGCGCGGCGACCTGCCGCCGGGAAGCGGTAAACCGGATATGTATGCTTCCGACCTGGTGACTCTGCTGAAAGACGTTGCAGACTTCGATATCTCCGTTGCGGCTTACCCGGAAGTGCACCCGGAAGCGAAAAGCGCTCAGGCTGATTTACTGAATCTGAAGCGTAAGGTTGATGCCGGTGCAAACCGCGCGATCACCCAGTTTTTCTTCGATGTAGAAAGCTATCTGCGCTTTCGCGATCGCTGTGTGTCTGCGGGAATCGATGTGGAAATTATTCCGGGCATCCTGCCGGTATCTAACTTTAAGCAGGCGAAAAAATTTGCTGACATGACCAACGTCCGCATTCCTGCGTGGATGTCGACCATGTTTGATGGTCTTGATGATGACGCGGAAACCCGCAAGCTGGTAGGCGCGAATATCGCCATGGATATGGTGAAAATTCTCAGTCGCGAAGGGGTGAAGGATTTTCACTTCTATACCCTCAACCGTGCCGAGATGAGCTACGCTATTTGTCACACACTGGGTGTAAGACCTAACTAAACAGATGCCCCAGCCCTCTACGGAGGGCTTTTTGTTGATCATTTTGATCTACATCTCTGTAACTTAAAATATAAAAGGAATTAGCTATCGAATCTGTGGGTTATTTCGACTATATCTTATCTCTGGTGGTGTATATCGTAGTCAGAACACTGTAAAGGGAGCATATAGATGAGCATGTCCGACGATAGCCAAAACGCATCAACTGCCGGTAAGTGTCCTTTTCATCAAGGCGGTCACGATCAGAGCGCGGGAGCAGGAACGAATAACCGCGACTGGTGGCCAAATCAACTCCGCGTTGATCTTTTAAACCAACATTCCAACCGTTCGAACCCGCTGGGTGAGGACTTCGACTACCGCAAAGAGTTTAGTAAACTCGACTATTCTGCCCTGAAAGGGGATCTCAGAGCCCTTCTGTCCGAATCTCAACCGTGGTGGCCCGCTGACTGGGGAACCTATGCCGGATTGTTTATCCGCATGGCATGGCACGGCGCGGGAACCTATCGCTCTATCGATGGACGCGGTGGAGCGGGTCGCGGACAGCAGCGTTTTGCACCACTGAACTCCTGGCCGGACAACGTCAGCCTTGATAAAGCACGTCGTCTGCTGTGGCCAATCAAGCAGAAATATGGTCAGAAAATTTCCTGGGCCGACCTGTTTATCCTCGCGGGTAACGTGGCGCTGGAAAACTCAGGTTTCCGTACCTTTGGCTTTGGTGCCGGTCGTGAAGATGTCTGGGAACCGGATCTCGACGTAAACTGGGGTGATGAAAAAGCCTGGCTGACTCACCGTCACCCGGAAGAGCTGGCAAAAGCGCCGCTGGGCGCCACCGAAATGGGCCTTATTTATGTGAACCCGGAAGGGCCGGACCATAGCGGCGAACCGCTTTCTGCGGCAGCGGCTATTCGCGCGACCTTCGGTAACATGGGGATGAACGACGAAGAAACCGTGGCGCTGATTGGCGGCGGTCATACGTTGGGCAAAACCCACGGCGCAGCAGCGGCATCGCACGTTGGCGCCGATCCAGAATCCGCACCGATTGAAGCGCAGGGCCTGGGTTGGGCCAGCAGCTACGGTAGTGGCGCGGGCGCGGATGCAATTACTTCTGGTCTGGAAGTGGTGTGGACGCAGACGCCTACCCAATGGAGCAACTATTTCTTCGAGAACCTGTTCAAATATGAGTGGGTGCAGACTCGCAGTCCGGCAGGCGCGATTCAGTTTGAAGCGGTTGACGCGCCAGAAATTATTCCCGATCCGTTTGATCCGTCGAAAAAACGCAAGCCGACGATGCTGGTTACCGACCTGACGCTGCGTTTCGATCCTGAGTTCGAGAAGATCTCTCGCCGTTTCCTGAACGATCCGCAAGCGTTCAACGAAGCGTTTGCCCGTGCGTGGTTTAAACTGACGCACCGCGATATGGGGCCAAAATCGCGTTACATTGGCCCGGAAGTGCCAAAAGAAGATCTGATTTGGCAAGACCCGCTGCCGCATGCGTTCTTCAACCCAAGCGAAGAAGATATCCTGAAGCTGAAGGCGACCATCGCTGCTTCCGGACTGTCCGTGGGCGAACTGGTATCGGTAGCGTGGGCTTCGGCATCGACTTTCCGTGGCGGGGATAAACGTGGCGGCGCTAACGGTGCGCGTCTGGCGCTGGACCCACAACGCGGCTGGGATGTGAATGCCACCGCGGCACGCGTTCTGCCTGTGCTGGAAGGTATTTATAAGTCTGCCCATACTGCCTCGTTGGCCGATATTATCGTGCTGGCCGGTGTTGTCGGTATCGAGCAGGCGGCTAGCGCTGCGGGCGTCAGCATCAAGGTACCTTTTGCGCCGGGTCGTGTGGATGCGCGTCAGGATCAAACGGATATTGAGATGTTTGAACTGCTTGAGCCGATTGCCGATGGTTTCCGTAACTACCGCGCTCGTCCTGACGTGTCGACCACCGAGTCGCTGCTGATCGACAAAGCGCAGCAGTTGACGCTAACCGCACCGGAAATGACCGTGCTGGTGGGCGGTATGCGCGTACTGGGCACCAACTTTGATGGTAGCCAGCACGGCGTCTTTACCGATCGCCCTGGCGTACTCAGCACTGACTTCTTCGTCAATCTGCTGGATATGCGTCATGAGTGGAAGGCGGTTGATGAGTCACAAGAGCTGTTTGAAGGCCGTGACCGTTCGAGCGGCGAAGTAAAATACACCGCAACTCGCGCCGATCTGGTGTTTGGTTCTAACTCTGTACTGCGCGCAGTGGCTGAAGTTTATGCCTGCAGCGATGCTCACGAGAAGTTCGTGAGAGATTTCGTTGCCGCATGGGTGAAAGTGATGAACCTGGATCGTTTCGATCTGCTGTAACAGACCATGCCGGATGTCGCTTGCGCGGGTCCGGCATAGTATGAACAAAAAATCCCCGCAATTGCGGGGATTTTTATTGGTCGGTTATTCCCACTCTTGCAGGTAACGTTGACCGTACTGGTCAGCCACCAGCAGGGCGGCATATACCTGGTCCGGCGTTGCGCCGCCAGGCATGTTGTGGATGGTTTCGCCTTCGGCACAGGCAGCTTCAGCCACAATGCGCATTTTCGCCGGAATATCCTGTTTGATGTCCAGTTGCGCCAGGGTAATCGGCAGGCCAACGGAATGACACAGCGCGGCAACAGTTTCAATTTCATCGATCGGCGCGTTTTCCAGTACCAGTTGCGTCAGCGTGCCGAAAGCCACTTTCTCGCCGTGGTAATAGTGATGCGCATCCGGGATTGCTGTCAGACCGTTATGGATGGCGTGCGCCGCTGCCAGACCGCCGCTTTCAAAACCGACGCCGCTCAGATAGGTGTTGGCTTCAATAACGCGCTCCAGCGCAGGCGTTACCACGTGCTGCTCGGCAGCCAGCATAGCTTTTTCACCTTCTTCTATCAGCGTATTAAAGCACAGCTCAGCCAGCGCCAGCGCCGCCTGAGTGCACTGACCGCCCGCCATGGTGGTTGCGCCGCTGCGTGAACAGGCGCGCGCTTCGAACCAGGTCGCCAACGCATCGCCGATGCCCGCGGCTAACAGACGCGCCGGTGCGCCCGCGACAATTTTGGTATCAACAATGACCCTGTCCGGGTTATTGGGCAGCAGCAAATAGCGATCGAATTCACCGGCATCGGTGTAAATAACGGACAGCGCGCTGCACGGTGCATCGGTAGAGGCGATGGTTGGCGCAATGGCGACAGGCACGCCCATAAAGTGCGCCAGCGCTTTGGCGGTATCCAGCGTTTTACCGCCGCCAATACCAAGTACTGCGCCACATTGCGCTTTTTCTGCCACGCCGCGCAGACGGTCGATTTCGTTTTGTGAACACTCGCCGCCAAACGGTGCAATCTCCAGCGCCAGTCCGGCATCCTGGAAGCTTTTTTCCAGTGCGCCCTGGGCAAAGCCTAAGACAAACTTGTCCCCAACGACCAGCCAGCGCTCTGCCAGTGGTTTGAGGTAGTTGCCAAGACGGGTAATAACATCGGCACCCTGGATGTACTTACCAGGTGATTGAATAATGCGATCCATACTTTATTTCCCTCACAGGTTGATGTGACCAAATGTATTGTTCCAGTCATGTTCAAACTTCTCTATTGCTGACTCTACCGCAGGGGTATTGAGCATTTGTTGCGCTACGTCTAATGGCAGGGTGATTGCTTCGCATCCTGCCAGTAAGCAATCCAGCGCCTGACGAGGGGTTTTAAAGCTGGCTGCCAGTACCATGCTGTTGGGCGCATGCAGTTCCAGTAACGTTTGCAGTTCTTGTACCGTGCGAATTCCGTCGCCGCCCTGCGCGTCAATACGGTTAACGTAAGGCGCGATATATTTCGCCCCCGCCAGCGCTGCCAGCAGCCCCTGAGAGGCACTGTACACGGCGGTTCCCAGCGTGGTGATACCCTCTTTTTTCAGCATCTTGATCGCGGCCAGACCTTCGGATGTCACCGGGATTTTTACCACCAGACCGGGGACCGCGTTGCTCAGACGTTTGGCTTCCTCCACCATGCCTTGTGCGTTGCGGCTCATGGTTTGGGCAAACAGAATGCCCTCTTCGCCAATGGCGTTTTGCAGGCGCGGCAGCACATCCCAGATGGATTCTTTGTTTGCTGCCACAATGCTTGGGTTGGTGGTGACACCCGCGATTGGGAAGATGCGTGCCAGACGTTCGACTTCCGCGACGTTGGCGGTATCAAGGTAAAGTTCCATACAAAAACACCCTCTTTAAAGTTCAAGTTCATGTTGCAGCAGGCTGGCGATAGCGTCGGCAGAGGCGGCGTTAACCAGCGCGTTACGGAATTCTTCATGCATAATGCGCCGTGCCAGACGCGAGAAAATACGCATATGCTGGTCGCCAGCGGCGTGTTTGTTGAGCGTCAGCATAATAATGAATTGCGCATCATCATCACCCCAACGTACCGGCGCTTGCAGGCGCGCTACGCTGATAGTGGACTGCTCAATATGTTCTGATTTGCTGTGTGGAATGGCGAAGCTAAAACCTAATCCGGTAGAGAAGACCGCTTCGCGCGCCCACAGATCGGCTTCCAGTTTACGCGGATAGCGGCAACGACCTGCCAGCAGGAGGTTGTCGGTCATCCCTTTGATGACCTCCTCTTTACTACGCCAGTCGCTATCCAGCGTGATGCACTCGGCGGTAACCAGAGGGGTATCCTGTTGAGTCATGCGGAACTGAGCCAGCAGATGTTCGACCTCCAGCGACGTTCGACACGCCATTGCTTGATTCAGCAACTGACGGCAGGCGCGGCTGTCAAGTTGCGCCATCCGCGCTTTGGCGGCGGGAATGGAGGGAGCGCTCATGCTGATCTCGTCCAGACCCAGTCCCACAAGCAGCGGTAGCACTGAACCTTTAGCGCCAAGTTCGCCGCACAGGCCAATCCATTTTCCCTGACGATGTACCGCCTGTACGGCGTAATCCAGTGCGCGCAAGAAGGCTGGATTCAGGCTGTTGTAATGGCGGGTAACTTTGGCGTTGTCGCGGTCGACCGCCAGCAGATATTGCGTCAGGTCATTACTGCCAATACTAAAGAAATCAATTTCTTCGCAGCATTGATCGATGATGAACATCACTGACGGAACCTCCAGCATGATACCGAGCGGGATCTTCTCATCAAACGGGATGTGTTCAGTACGCAGTTGATGTTTAGCTTCGGCCAGCTTCTCTTTGACCCACAGGATCTCTTCCATAGAGGAGATCATTGGGATCATGATTTTCAGGCAACCGTGCGCTGATGCGCGCAGGATCGATCGCAGTTGTGTGGTAAACAAAGCGGCGTATTCTTCATAGATACGCACCGCGCGATAACCAAGGAACGGGTTGGCTTCGGCAGGAATATTCAGGTAATCAACGGGTTTATCACCACCGATATCCATGGTGCGCACAATGATGCTGCGTCCCTGCGCGGGCTCCAGCGCCTGGCAGAAAATGTTGTATAGCTCGTTCTCATCCGGGGCGCAGGTACGGTCCATATACAGCATTTCCGTGCGAAACAGGCCAACCGCTTCCGCACCGTTGCCAAAGGCTGCTTGCGCTTCCACGGAATGGGCGATGTTGGCGGCGACTTCCATGCGGATGCCATCACCCGTGCGCGCCTCCTGGGTCAGCCAGATACGTTGTTGTTCTCGAATGGCATCCTGGATACGGGCTTCCTGCTGGTAGTAACGTACGACGGATTCATCAGGGGCAACAATGACCGCTCCTGCGTTACCATCGATATAAACCGTTTGCTGCAGCCATGGCATCAAGGATTCAATATCCACGCCAACCAGCGTAGGAATGTTGAATGACCGGGCGAGAATCACCGTGTGTGAAGTGGTACCGCCGCTTTTTAACAGCAAGCCTTTCAGCAATGTTTTGTCCAGTTCGAGGAACTGGCTCGGTGTGAGCTCGTCCGCCATACAGACCGTAGGCTGGGTTAGTTTTCCCGGCGCAGGGAAACGCTGCTCTCCATAAATTTGCTGCAGAAGCTGGAAGCAGACATCGCGCACATCCAGCGCACGTTCCTGTAAATAACTGCTGCTGGAGCGGGCGAATTCATCACAAAAATGTCCGGCACTTTCGACAATCGCCTGGGCGCAGCTTAACCCGCGAGATACTCCAGCGAGCAAGTGCTGACGCAGTGAGAGGTCGCTTGCCAGCGAGCGGTGTGCTTCCAGAATCGCACTGGTTGCGCCGTCGCTGTCGAGTAACCGAAACGCAATATTCTTCATCAGCAGCGTTAAGCCGTTATCCAGTGCCGCCTGCTCGGTTTCAATATCTTTAGCGGATGGGAGATTGTTAAGGGCGTTGAGATCCAGCGAAGAGAGCAGACTAAGTACGCCTCCCGCACTGCCGCTGCAGACGGTGCGAGCGCGAAAAAGCTGTGGGTTTAGATTGGTGAGGGATGCAGGAAGTGGCTCCAGCTCGTTGCTTTTGGCTTCCGCTAGCGGTGCATCGCAGTGTGGAAATTCATTACGTAACCATTGGGTTAAATGCTGGTGGGCTGCCTGTTCATCAGCACCGGAAATCAGCAACTGGCAGCTATCACCTGCCAGAGTATCGGTGCCAATCAGCGCCAATGCGCTCTTGGCGTTACCCCTACGTTCGGTACGCAGGTTGTGCCACTCAATGTGCGAAGTAAAGGTGTTGCACTGCGTTTCTATGTGACTTGCCGGGCGCGCATGTACGCCATTGGGCAGCTCACAGGTAAATTCCACAATCAGGGCCATAGCCTCATCTCCCATAACGATTTCTCGCTACAGGATAAAAGGGCAACGCCTGAACCTGCCATCTGACAAATCTGCCAAAAACTGGATAAATGTAATGTAACCATCAAAGTGAGATATCCCTCACAAGTCAGCATGTCCTCTATAAACTCCGAGAAACTACAAGTTATGAGGCGGATCGCATTTTTGCGCTGACATTACAAAAGTCCAGCAAATGGCCTTTTTATCCACTGTTTGCGCCGCGTCGGATTGCCTATTGTTTTCCGCAACAAGTTTATGGATATGGGCTTTAGGCAGCCTGGGAGCGACTTATGAAAGAGTTGGTACAAATCCTGAAAAACACCCGTCAGCACCTGATGACGGGTGTTTCGCATATGATCCCCTTCGTAGTCGCGGGTGGAATTTTGCTGGCGGTCTCCGTCATGTTGTATGGCAAGGGCGCGGTACCGGATGCGGCGACCGATCCTAATCTCAAGAAACTGTTTGATATTGGCGTCGCAGGGCTGACGTTGATGGTGCCATTCCTTGCCGCTTACATTGGTTATTCCATTGCTGAACGTTCTGCTCTCGCTCCTTGTGCGATTGGCGCATGGGTGGGAAACAGCTTCGGCGCAGGTTTTTTCGGCGCGCTAATTGCCGGGATTATTGGCGGTATCGTCGTCCATTATCTGAAGAAGATCCCCGTACATAAGGTGTTGCGATCGGTGATGCCTATCTTCGTTATTCCTATTGTCGGCACCTTTATCACCGCAGGCATCATGATGTGGGGCCTGGGAGAACCCGTTGGCGCGTTAACCACTAGCCTGACCGAGTGGCTGCAGGGTATGCAGCAGGGCAGTATCGTGCTGCTGGCGGTAATTATGGGACTGATGTTGGCCTTCGATATGGGTGGGCCGATTAACAAAGTTGCCTACGCCTTCATGCTGATTTGCGTGGCGCAGGGTGTTTATACCGTGGTGGCAATCGCCGCGGTAGGGATCTGCGTGCCGCCGCTGGGCTTAGGTTTGGCGACGCTGATTGGTCGTAAGAATTTCTCTTCTGAAGAACGTGAAGCCGGTAAAGCCGCGCTGGTGATGGGCTGCGTTGGCGTAACGGAAGGCGCAATTCCTTTTGCTGCCGCCGATCCGCTGCGCGTTATCCCATCCATTATGGTGGGTTCCGCCTGCGGCACGGTAACCGCCGCGCTGTTTGGTGCGCAGTGTTATGCCGGCTGGGGCGGGCTGATTGTTCTGCCGGTCGTGGAAGGAAAATTGGGTTATATCGCGGCGGTTGCCGTGGGGGCTGTAGTGACCGCATTGTGCGTTAACGTACTGAAAAGTCTGGCGCGGAAAAAAGTGTCTCAGGTCGACCAGAAAGAAGACGACCTGGATTTAGATTTTGAAATGAATTAAGCGAGGAATGAGTCATGACCAAGATTATTGCAGTAACTGCATGTCCTTCTGGCGTTGCCCACACCTATATGGCCGCCGAAGCGCTGGAAAGCGCCGCTAAAGCCAAGGGGTGGGAAGTAAAGGTTGAGACTCAGGGGTCGATCGGTCTGGAAAACGAACTGACCGCGGCGGATGTGGCAGAAGCCGACATGGTGATTCTGACCAAAGACATTGGTATTAAGTTTGAAGAGCGTTTTGCGGGCAAAACTATCGTTCGTGTCAACATCAGCGATGCAGTGAAACGTGCCGACGCCATCATGAACAAGATTGGCGCACACCTTGCGCAAACCGCATAACGGTTTGTTTGACGGAGGGGGGGCGACTTATCCGGCCTACTGATACGTAGGCCAGATAAGCACAGCGCCATCTGGCATCAGTTTTTCTACAGGAGTTCCTCATGACTAACCGTATCCAACGTTTAAAAAACGCTCTGTTTCAGAATAACCGCGAAATTTCGCTTGAGCGTGCGCTGCTATATACCGCCAGCCACCAGCAGACGGAGGGAGAGCCGGTTATTCTGCGGCGGGCGAAAGCCACCGCATATATTCTTGAGCACGTTGAAATATCGATTCGTGATGAGGAACTGATAGCCGGGAACCGTACCGTTAAACCGCGGGCGGGCATAATGTCGCCGGAAATGGATCCTTACTGGCTGCTCAACGAGCTGGAGCAGTTTCCAACCCGTCCGCAGGACCGTTTTGACATCAGCGAAGAGGATAAACATCTCTATCGCGATGTGCTGTATCCGTACTGGGAAAAGCGGTCGATGAAAGATTTCATCAACGGTCAGATGACCGATGAGGTAAAAGCCGCTGTCCGTACGCAGATTTTTAGCGTTAACCAGACGGATAAAGGTCAGGGGCATATCATTATTGATTATCCACGCCTGTTGAATCTCGGGCTTGGCGAACTGGTAGCGCAGATGCGGGCGCATTGTCTGCAGCAGCCGGATAACCACTTTTATCAGGCTGCGCTGCTGCTGCTTGAGGCTTCGCAAAGCCACATTCTGCGTTACGCCCTGCTGGCAGAACAAATGGCGGAAAACTGCCCGGATGCGCAGCGACGTCAGGAATTGCTGACGATTGCGGAAAACTCCCGGCATAACGCCCAGCATAAGCCGCAAACCTTCTGGCAAGCATGTCAGCTGTTCTGGTACATGAACATTATTTTGCAATATGAGTCCAACGCCAGTTCGCTCTCACTCGGACGCTTCGACCAGTATATGCTGCCGTTTTATCAGACCTCGCTGACGCAGGGGGAAGATCCTGCACTCTTAAAAGAAATCCTCGAATCGCTATGGGTGAAATGCAATGACATCGTACTGCTGCGATCCACCAGCAGCGCGCGCTATTTCGCTGGCTTCCCAACGGGTTACACCGCACTGCTTGGGGGATTGACGGAGAATGGTCGTAGTGCGGTAAACGTACTGTCGTTTCTCTGCCTTGATGCTTATCAGAGCGTACAACTGCCGCAACCAAATCTCGGTGTGCGCACGAACACGTTGATCGATACGCCGTTCCTGATGAAAACGGCACAGACCATTCGCCTCGGGACCGGCATCCCGCAAATCTTTAATGATGAAGTGGTGGTGCCCGCATTTCTTAACCGTGGCGTCTCGCTGGAAGATGCGCGAGATTACGCGGTAGTCGGCTGTGTCGAGCTGTCTATTCCTGGCAGAACATACGGTTTGCACGACATCGCCATGTTTAATCTGCTGAAAGTAATGGAAATCTGCCTGCATGAGAACGAAGGCAATCGCGCGCTGACGTACGAAGACCTGTTGAAGCATATTCGTGCCAAAATCAGCCACTACATTACGTTGATGGTCGAAGGCAGTAATATCTGCGATATCGGTCATCGCGACTGGGCGCCGGTGCCGCTGCTCTCCTCGTTTATTAGCGATTGCCTGGATAAAGGGTGTGATATTACCGACGGCGGCGCGCGTTATAACTTCTCCGGCGTACAGGGGATCGGCATTGCGAACCTGAGCGATTCGCTGCATGCGCTCAATGGACTGGTATTTGAACAACAGCGCTTAACTTTTGACGAACTTTTGTCGGTGCTAAAAGACAACTTTGCTACCCCGGAAGGCGAGAAAATTCGCGCCAGGCTGATTAACCGCTTTGAAAAATACGGCAACGATATTGATGATGTAGATAACATCAGCGCCGAACTGCTGCGTCATTACTGCAAAGAGGTAGAGAAATACCAGAATCCACGCGGCGGGCAATTTACGCCGGGTTCATATACTGTCTCTGCGCACGTGCCGCTGGGTTCGGTCGTCGGAGCGACACCGGATGGTCGCTTCGCCGGGGAACAGTTGGCGGACGGGGGGCTGTCGCCGATGCTGGGGCAGGATATGCAAGGGCCGACGGCGGTATTGAAATCGGTCAGCAAGCTGGATAACACGTTGCTTTCCAATGGGACTTTGCTGAACGTGAAGTTTACGCCAGCCACACTGGAAGGTGAGGCTGGTTTACGCAAGCTGGCGGATTTTCTGCGGGCATTTACCCAGCTCAAGCTCCAGCACATCCAGTTTAACGTGGTGAATGCCGACACATTGCGAGAAGCGCAGCAGCGCCCACAAGATTTCGCCGGGCTGGTGGTGCGCGTGGCGGGTTACAGCGCCTTCTTTGTCGAGCTGTCGAAGGAGATCCAGGATGACATCATTCGCCGCACCGCGTATCAGCTGTGAGGTTATTGACCCACGTGGCGAGGACGTCGCGCGTATATTTAATATTCAGCGTTACTCACTGAATGATGGACAAGGTATTCGTACGGTAGTCTTTTTTAAAGGTTGTCCGCATACCTGCCCGTGGTGCGCCAACCCTGAATCTCTCTCCCCACGTATTGAAACAGTACGGCGGGAGAGTAAATGCCTGCACTGTACACCCTGCCTACGTGATGCTGATGAGTGTCCCTCCGGTGCGTTTGAACGTATCGGTCGTGATATCTCGCTGGACGAGCTGGAACGTGAAGTGATGAAAGATGATATTTTCTTTCGCACCTCTGGCGGGGGGGTGACGCTTTCCGGTGGTGAAGTGCTGATGCAAGCGCCCTTTGCCGTACGATTCCTGCAACGTCTGCGGCGCTGGGATGTTCGCTGCGCGATTGAAACGGCTGGCGATGCGCCAGCCAGTCGTTTGTTATCGCTGGCAAGAGAGTGCGATGAGGTGCTGTTTGACCTCAAAATTATGGATGTCCATTTGGCGCGTGAGACCATTAATATGAACCTGCCGCGCGTGCTGGCGAATTTACGACTAATGGTCGCTGAAGGAATTAATGTCATACCTCGCCTGCCGCTGATTCCGGGCTTTACGATGAATGTAGAGAACACGCAGCAGGCGTTGACGCTGTTGTCATCATTGGGCATAAAGCAGGTGCACCTGCTACCGTTTCATCAATATGGCGAACCGAAATACAACCTGCTCGGATTACCCTGGTCGATGAAAGAAGTGCCCGTCCCGTCGGCGCAAGAGATAGGTTTTATACGTAAGATGGCAGAATGCGCCGGATTTCAGGTAACAGTAGGAGGATAGTATGGCCATCGCACCTGTACGATATCTGGTTGCTGTCACCGCGTGCGTAAGCGGCGTGGCCCATACTTATATGGCTGCTGAACGGCTGGAGAAACTCTGCCAGCAGGAGAAATGGAGCATCAAGATTGAAACTCAGGGCGCGTTGGGTACCGAAAATCGCCTGACGGAAGAGGATATTAACCGTGCTGATGCGGTGTTGCTCATTACCGATATTGAACTGGCAGGAGCAGAGCGATTTACGCAGAGCCGATACGTCCAGTCGGGCATTAGCGCATTTCTGCGTGAGCCGCAGCGGGTGATGAGCGCCGTGCGAAAGCTGCTTTCTGCACCACAGCACACACATCTTACTTTGGATTAGCTTTTATCTCCGTCAGCTGGCTGTGGTATTGCCGACGATATTCTGACGGCGAACGTTCGGTATTTTTGCGAAACAGGCGGCAGAAATAGTTGCTGTCAACAAACCCACAGGTATGCGCCACTTCTTTGATCTTCAGCTCATAACCCTTCAGCAGCGTTTTCGCGTGTTCCAGTCGCGTGTGATTCAGGTATTCGTTAAACCCGATAGCGCCCGTTTTTTGAAACAGGTGGGAGAGGTAATTGGGTGAGATGTAAAACGCTTGCGCGACGGATTCTCGGGTGAGCGGCGAAGCGTAGCGTTCATCAATATAGTCGCGAATGGCTTCGAAAAGCGCCTGACTGCGTGATGCGGTCTGGATCTGGCTGCCCAGCAGATCGCGACAGTGGCTCAGTAAGCTCGCAACGATTAGCCTGGCGGTTTGTTGCTCCTGCGGTTGCATCTGCATTTCATTGAGCGTTTGCAGCAAGAAAGAGCCAATTCGTGGCCCACGCCGCGCGACGTGCTGGCGGGTCAGATTTTGATATTGCTTGCCGTCCCACTGGACGATGCTGAACCCCAGTTGCTGTTTGCCGAACAGAATGCTGAGCGTGGTGACCGGTGTGAGCCACTGCGGAAAGTTCCAGCTGCCAGCCGGAACGAATAGCACATCGCAAGGCAGTAACGTCGCGGATGCGCCAGTAACTCCGTTATCGGTGAACTCACCTTCCAGCACAATTTCCAGCCGGGGAAAATCGACCTGATACGCCAACTCCGGCGTTGAGCTACTGGCGCTGGCAAAATAAACCTGGCGCAGCGGCGTGGGGCCGTTAATCAGGCGGGAGAGAAGATGGCTGACGTCGTGATACATGTTAATCCCTTGCAGGCAGCAGACAGGGAAACAGTAACCGCCATCATAAAAAAAGGCCACTCTTTAAGAGTGGCCGATACGAGTATTACTGATTACCGATTTGATCGCCGTACGGCAGGCTATCGTAATCAATCAGGGCATTCTTTTTGTACGGATTGCCAATCCAGCGGGTCGTCTCTTTGAACTGCGGGCTGGTAATGGATCGGGTCGGATCGAAACCGTCGTAGGTGAATCCCGCTAAATCAGACCAGGTGTGGATAAGCTCTGAGCTGCTGTATTTACGATTCACATCCTGTGAGAAGTCACGCGGGTGTGCAGCCTGCCATTTTTCAGAGGTCCACAGCAGGAACGGTACCGTATACATATGGCGCGTCGGGTTGTCTTCATTACGACCCTGGGTTTTATGCGGTGGCGTATCGTATACCTCCTCCCCGTGATCGGAGAAGTAGAGCAGGAAGCCGTTCGGATCTGTCGCTTTATAGTCTTTGATCAGACTGGCAATGATATGGTCATTGTAGACATTCGCGCTGTCGTAATCGTTGTATGCTTCCAGCTGATCATCATCCAGGCCGGGGGGAACGTTGTCGACATTGTTATCGAATTTACCCTGACCATCCGGATAGCGGAATTTGTACTTAATATGCGTACCCAGCAGGTGCACGATGATGAACTTTTTCGGTGCCGGGTCGGCCAGTACTTCTTTAAATGGCGCCAGCACATTGCTGTCATATTCGCGCGCACTTTGCGTACGCTGCTGATTCATATAGAACTGCTTATCCGTCTGCTTAGAGAACACGGTCAGCATGGTGTTGCGAGCCGTCATCGTCTGCTGATTGGTGATCCAGAAGGTTTTATAACCTGCCTGTTTCATCATATTCATCAGAGACGGTTGAGTCAGGTACAGGTCCGGATTCTTCTCGTTGGCGAAGGTCAGCGCCTGCTGCAGGATTTCAATGGTGTACGGACGTGAGGTCACGACATTATTGAATACGGTGAAGTTAGGATCGGATTTATGCAATGCATCCAGTTCTGGCGTCGTTTCGCGCGGGTAACCATACAGGCTCATGCGACCACGCTGCGTTGACTCGCCAATGACCAGCACCAGCGTACGTGGGGCATCGCCGGAGTTATCTTTGAAGTTAGCCAGCGGCGGCAGGGCATTGTTCTCATTCAGCAGGCTATTGAGTGAGGTCAACTGCTGACGGTACTGATAATACCCGGAGATGAATTGCCACGGTGCGGCGGGCTCCATACGTGAGGCGAGACCATTCAACGTTTTTTCAAACGGCTTGTGTTTGATGAAAGTGTTAACGGCTATCGGATGCAGAATCAAACCGTATAACAACGCAAACGACACCAGATAGCGCCAGGGCGATGGAATATGAACAGGACGCAGACGCGTCCACAGCAGAATAGCGATAGCCGTATAGGCCAGGGCGATAAGAACAATTTTTAGGCTGAAATACTGGCTGAGATATTCGCTGGCTTCGTTCGCATTGGTTTCAAACATCACATACAGAACGCTTTGCGAGAACTCTTGTCCGTAGATGACGTAATAGCTCAGAGCAGCCAGCGAGGCCGCCCATAGCACCATGCCAATGACGGCAGCAATAATACGGATACGGTTTGGAAATAAAAATACCGGGATTAACCACAGCGAACTGAATAGCAAGGAGTCGCGTAATCCATTAGTTCCGCTATATCCGGTTAAACAAATAACGACCTGGAGTAAAGTGGAAAAAAACCAAAAATAGAGGAGCGCCCAACCCAGGGCTTTCCAGCTAAATTTAGGTTTAGACTGGAGTTGTAAGGATTGCATAATGTGAGCCTGTCTTTAATCGTAGCGCCAAGAGTAGCGACTTAATATTAAGAGGAACTTAAGCATCACGATCTTAGGATCGTGTTTTGCTGTTGATATATTCACAGTGTGAATATATTCAGGCGGGAATATATTGAAAAAGAAGCGGTTATGACAGCAGTTTTTGTTGTCGCCTTCGTACAATAGCACGAAGGCGACGAGGGGGGACGTTAGCCTGTATTACGCATGCCGGCTGCGACACCAGCGATTGTCACCATCAGCGCTTGTTCAACGCGCGGATCCGGTGCATTGCCTTGCTCTTCCGCCAGGCGTGAGCGGTGTAACAGCTCAGCCTGTAAGACATTCAGCGGGTCAGTATAAATATTTCTTAACTGAATGGACTCGGCAATCCACGGCAGGTCGGCCATCAAATGTGAGTCGTTGGCAATCGCCAGCACGACATCGATATCGGCTTCCAGGCGCTGACGCAGCTCTTCACCCAGCGGCCACAGCTCTTTTTTGACCAGGCGCTGATCGTAGTATTCTGCCAGCCACAGATCTGCTTTGGCGAAAACCATTTCCAGCATGCCAAGACGTGTGGAGAAGAATGGCCAGTCGCGGCACATTGCTTCGAGTTCGCTTTGCTTACCGTCTTCAACCACTTTTTGCAGTGCGGTGCCTGCACCCAGCCACGCCGGGAGCATCAGGCGGTTCTGCGTCCAGGCAAAAATCCACGGAATTGCGCGCAGAGACTCTACCCCGCCGGTTGGGCGACGTTTTGCCGGACGTGAGCCGAGCGGTAATTTACCCAGTTCCTGCTCTGGTGTTGCGGAGCGGAAGTAAGGGACGAAGTCTTTGTTTTCACGTACATATCCACGATATAACTCACAGGAAATATCGGAAAGCTCATCCATGATATGACGCCAGTTATCTTTCGGCTCTGGCGGCGGTAACAGGTTGGCCTCCAGAATTGCTGCGGTATACAGCGACAGGCTGCTGATGGTCACTTCCGGCAGGCCGTACTTAAAGCGGATCATCTCCCCTTGTTCTGTCACGCGCAGACCGCCTTTCAGGCTGCCTGGTGGTTGAGAAAGCAGCGCCGCATGCGCAGGCGCGCCACCGCGACCAATGGAGCCACCGCGACCGTGGAACAGCGTCAGTTCGATACCGGCTTTTTCGCAGGTTTTGATCAACGCGTCCTGCGCCTGATATTGCGCCCAGGAGGCCGCCATCACGCCTGCATCTTTTGCGGAGTCAGAGTAGCCAATCATGACCATCTGTTTGCCCTGAATAAAGCCACGGTACCAGTCAATGTTCAGGAGCTGAGACATGACGTCATCGGCGTTGTTGAGGTCGTCCAGCGTTTCAAACAGCGGGGCAACCGGCATAGCAAAACCGATACCGGCTTCTTTCAGTAGCAGATGTACGGCCAGTACATCCGATGGCGTTTTCGCCATTGAGATAACATAGGCGGCAATGGAGCCATATGGGGCTTCGGCAATGACCCGGCAGGTGTCGAGCACTTCGCGGGTGTCGTTGCTCGGCTCCCAGTTACGCGGGAGCAGCGGACGCTTGGAGTTCAGCTCGCGGATCAGGAAAGCCTGTTTATCCGCTTCCGACCAGTTTTCGTAGTCGCCAATGCCCAGATAACGGGTCAGTTCGCCAAGGGCTTCAGTGTGACGGGTGCTTTCCTGACGAATATCAATACGTACCAGCGGTACGCCGAAACATTTCACGCGGCGTAGGGTGTCGAGCAATTCGCCATTGGCGATAATGCCCATGCCACAGGCCTGCAGAGACTGATAGCACGCATATAGCGGGTCCCAGAGCTGTTCATTTTGGGTGAGAAGTCCCGCAGGTTTCGGCAATTTCTCGCCTTTCAGACGGGCTTCCAGCCAGGCCTGGGTTGCCATCAGACGTGAACGCAGGGTTTTCATCAGATAACGGTAAGGTTCTGCTGCGCCTTCTTCGCCCACCAGCGCCAACAGTTCCGGTGTGGCATCCACCATCGACAGCTCAGAAATCAGAAACTGAATGTCTTTCAGGAATAGATCGGTCGCTTTCCAGCGGCTGAGTAGCAACACGTGACGGGTGATATCCGCCGTTACGTTCGGGTTGCCATCGCGGTCGCCGCCCATCCAGGAGGTAAAGCGAACCGGGACAAAATCAACGGGCAGCTTATAGCCCAGATGCTCTTCCAGTTGTTCGTTCAGCTCGCGCAGATAATTTGGTACGCCTTCCCACAGGCTATTTTCAACCACCGCGAAGCCCCATTTGGCTTCATCAACCGGGCTTGGGCGCAGCTTGCGGATTTCATCAGTATGCCAGGACTGGGCAATCAACTGGCGCAGACGGCGCATCAGCTGATGGCGCTCGTAATCGACGAGGTCTTTGTTATCAAGTTGCTTGAGACAGGCGTTCACTTCACCCATTTTATGGATCAGCGTACGGCGGGTGATCTCGGTCGGGTGGGCGGTGAGAACCAGCTCCAGGGAGAGAGATTCGACGGCTTTTTTGATGGTGGCTTCATCGAGGTTGGGCTGCTCTTTCAGTTTACGCAGAGTGCGAGCAATCACTTCCGGGTTGCTGGCTGCTTCGCCTTTTGGCGAAATGCTGTGGTACTGCTCGGCGGTGTTGGCCAGGTTCAGAAACTGGCTAAACGCGCGGGCAACCGGCAGCAGCTCGTCGTTAGACAGGTTTTGCAGCGTAGTGAGCAGCTCCTGGCGATTGACTTCATTGCCGGCGCGGGATGATTTGGACAACTTACGGATTGTTTCTACGCGGTCAAGAATGTTCTCTCCCAGCGCATCCTTGATGGTCTCCCCCAGCACTTTGCCGAGCATACTGACATTACTACGCAACGCGGAATATTGTTCGTTCATATTAACCCAGACACCCCATCTTTAATTTATGCGTCCTGTATCTTTCGCGCGACATCGGCGTTGGCTGCGCTTGCCCACCCGGTCACTTACTTATGTAAGCTCCTGGTATGAGCTCGCTTGCCGCCTTGCTGTGACACGAAATCTCTCGGACTTTGTATGTTAGCCGTCTTTTATAAAGCCACGTAAAAGTCGTGACGTCAATTGCTGCGAAATCGGTTCAGCAAACGAAAAATGACGGGAATTTACGTTATTTAATTCACATCGAATCAAATAAGCTTTGCTTATGGAAATGTTAATAAATTACCTCGCTTACCACTAAAGGGTTAGCGAGGCAATAAGCGGTTAATGCCAGCAGAAATGATGCACAACCTGGGTGATCAATTCGCGGGTTGGCTTAATAAAACGACTTTCCAGATACTCATCCGGCTGATGCGCCTGATTAATGGAGCCAGGCCCCAACACCAGCGTCGGGCAAAGCGTCTGGATAAACGGCGCTTCGGTGCAGTAATTCACCACTTCTGTCTGTGCGCCCAGCAGTTTCTCAACCACTTGTACCAGTTGATGATCCGGTGGGCACTCATAGCCTGGAATTGGCGGATGCAGCTCCGACACCGTCAGGCGACCCGGCCAGCGCTCGCTGACCGGGGCCAGCGCATCGTTAAGTAAGCCATTGAGATCGTTAAGCGTCATGCCGGGCAGTGGGCGAATATCCATATGCAGCTCGCAGCAGGCGCAGATTCGGTTAGCAGCGTCGCCGCCGTGGATGTGACCCAAATTTAACGTCGGATACGGGACGGTAAAAGCATCATGGTGATAGCGCTCTTTCAGGTCATCGCGCAGATTCATGATATGACCGATGGCATCATGCATCAGTTCAATGGCATTCACGCCACGAGCCGGATCGCTCGAGTGACCCGATTGTCCCAAAATGCGAATCGCATTAGAGATATGACCTTTGTGCGCGCGGACAGGTTGCAAAGAAGTGGGTTCGCCAATGATCGCGCAGTCCGGGCGTAAAGCGGTGGTTTCAGAGAAATAACGCGCTCCCGCCATGCTGGTCTCTTCATCGGCAGTGGCCAGAATGTACAGGGGCTTTTTCAGTTGCGTGACATCGACGTCACGCAGCGCGTCGAGGATAAAGGCGAAGAAGCCTTTCATATCCGCCGTACCCAAACCGTAGAGCTTATTGTCATGCTCGGTCAGGGTGAACGGATCGCGCGTCCAGCGTCCGTCGTCAAAGGGGACGGTATCGGTATGGCCCGCCAACAACAGACCACCGGCTCCCTGTCCAATGCTTGCCAGCATATTGAATTTATTGCGCGTGTCGGGAACCGGCTGGACCTCCACATTAAAGCCCAAATCTTTGAACCAGCCCGCCAGCAGAGTGATTAAACCTGCATTACTTTGGTCGAGCGCTTCTTCGGTGGCGCTAATCGACGGCATGGCAATCAGAGCGCGGTATATCTCGATAAATGGCGGTAAATTGTTTTTCATTGTTGACACACCTCGGGTCATGATAGTATCAATATTCATGCAGTATTTGTGAATAAAAATACATTAACGTTGAGCGTAATAAAACCCACCAAGTGTAAGGTGAGGTGATAAAGGCTTATATCTGGCAACAGAATCTAAGAAGGTGAGCAGCCCCGATGTTGAATACGCTGATTGTGGGCGCCAGTGGCTATGCCGGCGCAGAGCTTGTGACCTATGTAAATCGCCATCCTGATATGACCATAACCGCTTTGACCGTCTCAGCGCAAAGCAATGATGCAGGAAAATTAATCTCCGATTTGCATCCGCAGTTGAAAGGCATTGTCGATTTACCGTTACAGCCAATGTCAGATATCAGCGAGTTTAGCGCAGGGGTGGACGTTGTGTTCCTCGCAACGGCACATGAGGTGAGCCATGACCTGGCCCCGCAGTTTTTGCAGGCCGGATGCGTGGTGTTTGACCTCTCGGGCGCGTTTCGCGTAAACGACGGCGCGTTCTATGAAAAATATTACGGCTTTACCCATCAGCATCCCGACCTGCTGGAGCAGGCGGTTTATGGACTGGCGGAGTGGAGCGCAGACCAACTGAAAGACGCGAATCTGATTGCCGTGCCGGGTTGCTACCCGACTGCGGCGCAGCTGTCGCTGAAACCACTGATTGATGCCGGGCTGCTGGATCTCAGCCAGTGGCCGGTAATTAACGCCACCAGCGGCGTGAGCGGCGCGGGACGTAAGGCGGCTATTTCCAACAGCTTTTGTGAGGTGAGCCTGCAGCCGTATGGCGTGTTTACCCATCGCCATCAGCCGGAAATCGCTACTCACCTCGGTGCGGAGGTGATCTTCACCCCGCATCTGGGCAACTTCCCGCGCGGAATTCTGGAAACCATCACCTGCCGTTTGCAAGCGGGCGTAACCCATGCGCAGGTGGCTCAAACGTTGCAACAGGCGTATGGCGATAAGCCACTGGTGCGTCTGTATGACAAAGGCGTTCCGGCGCTGAAGAACGTGGTTGGCTTACCGTTCTGTGATATCGGGTTTGCCGTACAGGGTGAGCACCTGATCGTGGTGGCAACTGAAGACAACTTATTGAAAGGCGCGGCGGCACAGGCGATGCAGTGCGCAAATATTCGTTTTGGCTTTGCTGAAACGCAGTCTCTTATTTAAGGGTGCAACGATGAATCCATTAATTATCAAGCTGGGCGGCGTTTTACTGGATAGCGAAGAGGCGCTGGAGCGTCTGTTTACCGCACTGGTGAATTATCGTGAGTCACATCAGCGACCGCTGGTCATTGTGCACGGTGGTGGCTGCGTGGTTGACGATCTGATGAAGCAGCTGAACCTGCCGGTGAAAAAGAAAAATGGTCTGCGCGTCACGCCAGCCGATCAAATTGACATTATTACCGGCGCCCTGGCGGGAACAGCGAATAAAACCTTACTGGCCTGGGCGAAAAAGCATCACATCGCATCCGTGGGTCTGTATCTTGGTGATGGCGATAGCGTAAAAGTGACGCCGCTCGATAAAGCGCTGGGTCATGTTGGACTGGCGCAGCCGGGTTCGCCTAAGCTGATTAACACACTGCTGGAAGGCGGTTTTCTGCCGGTAGTTAGCTCCATTGGCGTTACTGAAGACGGACTGCTGATGAACGTTAATGCCGATCAGGCGGCAACGGCGCTGGCGGCAACGCTGGGTGCGGATCTGATCCTGCTCTCTGACGTAAGCGGTATTCTGGATGGTAAAGGCCAGCGTATTGCCGAAATGACCGCCGCGAAAGCGGAACAACTGATTGAACAAGGTATTATTACTGACGGCATGATCGTGAAGGTCAATGCGGCGCTGGATGCCGCGCGCACGCTGGGCCGTCCTGTGGATATTGCCTCCTGGCGTCATGCCGAGCAACTGCCGGCGCTGTTTAACGGCATGCCAATTGGCACGCGGATTTTAGCGTAAACTATTTTGTACCCGATGGCGGTTACGCCTTATCGGGCCTACGTGAACCGAACCTGTACGCCGGATAAGCTAAGCGCCATCCGGCGTTGAAATTCAAGATATTAAGGAAGCAAGTTATGGCACTTTGGGGTGGGCGTTTTACACAGGCAGCAGATCAGCGGTTCAAACAGTTCAACGACTCGTTGCGTTTTGACTACCGCCTGGCAGAACAGGATATTGTCGGCTCTGTGGCCTGGTCTAAAGCGCTGGTAACGGTCGGCGTACTGACTGTCGATGAACAGCTGCAATTGGAAGAGGCGCTGAACACTCTGTTGGAAGAGGTTCGCGTTAATCCGCAGCAGATCCTGCAAAGCGATGCCGAAGATATTCATAGCTGGGTGGAAGGTAAGCTGATTGATAAAGTCGGCCAGCTTGGTAAAAAACTGCATACCGGACGTAGCCGTAATGACCAGGTCGCGACCGATCTTAAACTGTGGTGTAAAGACACGGTTATTGAATTACTGTCGGCCAACCGTCAGCTGCAAAGTGCGCTGGTGGTGACGGCAGAGAATAACCAGGACGCCGTTATGCCGGGTTACACCCACCTGCAACGTGCGCAGCCGGTGACGTTTGCTCATTGGTGTCTGGCCTATGTCGAAATGTTGGCGCGTGACGAGAGCCGTCTGCAGGATTCGCTCAAGCGCCTGGACGTCAGTCCACTGGGCTGCGGCGCGCTGGCGGGTACGGCATATGAAATCGATCGCGAGCAGCTGGCCGGTTGGCTAGGCTTTGCCTCGGCGACGCGTAACAGTCTGGACAGTGTTTCTGACCGTGACCACGTGTTGGAGTTACTCTCCAACGCTTCTATCGGCATGGTGCACCTGTCGCGTTTTGCTGAAGACCTGATTTTCTTTAATACCGGCGAAGCGGGCTTTGTCGAGCTGTCCGATCGTGTAACTTCGGGTTCATCTCTGATGCCGCAGAAGAAAAACCCGGATGCGCTGGAGCTGATCCGTGGCAAATGCGGTCGCGTGCAGGGTGCGCTGACCGGCATGATGATGACCTTAAAAGGTCTCCCGTTGGCATACAATAAAGATATGCAGGAAGACAAAGAAGGGCTGTTCGATGCGCTCGACACCTGGCTGGACTGTCTGCATATGGCTGCGCTGGTGCTGGATGGCATTCAGGTGAAACGTCCGCGTTGTCAGGAAGCGGCGCAGCAGGGTTATGCTAATGCCACCGAGTTGGCGGATTATCTGGTAGCAAAAGGCGTCCCGTTCCGCGAAGCACACCATATTGTGGGTGAGACGGTGGTCGAGGCGATTCGTCAGGGCAAACCGCTGGAAGCGCTGTCGCTTGCTGACTTACAAAAGTTCAGTCAGGTGATTGGCGATGACGTTTATCCGATCCTCTCGTTGCAATCGTGCCTGGATAAACGTGCGGCGAAAGGCGGCGTGTCGCCACAGCAGGTGGCGCAGGCGATCGACTACGCGAAGGCGCGGCTGGTGTAAAAAAAAAAGAACCCCGTCGTTGTGAGCTGACGGGGTTCTGACTTTATGCGAAAAGGATTATTTCAGCATATCTTTCGTAACAACCAGTTTGGCGACGGTTGCCGGATTCGGTGTAACACGTTCAACGACAATGGTTTCACCTTCGGAGATGTCTCTTTCACCAGACGTTACCGTGGTGATATCTCCCGCTGTTTTGACAGAGCTGTAATAGCAGTTACCGTTGTCACAACTGAAGATGTAGTTACCGTTTTTCGCGTCACCCATCACTTTCACGACCCACGCAGAACCGTTCGCTGCTTTCCAGCCCAGCGCTTTGGCGTCAAAATCAACAACCACATTCGGTACACCGTTGATTTTTTTAACCGTCAACGATTTCACTTCACCGGCATCCTTGACCGGATTGTTACCTTCCTGCATATCCCTCGTCACAGTGAGCTGTGCCAGGATTTCAGGATTCGGATTGGTACGTTTAACGGTAATCACTTTTCCTGGCGCTAACATGTAGGACATGCCACCGGTCCGTACCGTGCTTTGCGTACCGTAGTTAGAACGGTAGCTGTAGTAGACACTGTTGCCGGAGGTAGAGAAGGCATATTTACCATCCACATCTACCGAGTAACTGTTACTGCCGCTCAGCTTGCTGGTATCGAAATTTACATTGATGCGCTGCTGACCATCAAAAACATCGATATAAACCGCTTTCACATCACCGGCAAGATCGGTAGACGCTTCATCTGCGGAATTGTCATGCGTAAACGGCGCAAATACCTGGCTGTATGCGTACATCGGTGCCTGCTGTGCGGTCATGCCGCTGTGCTCCGGGCTGACCTGCTTCGCCACGCCCGGCTGATCGCGCGTCATCGACCACGCGCCAATCATGCCGAGGTTGCGTTTTTTCGCGTCGTCCATCACCAGTTTCGCATCGGACAGATAGAACACTTCGCCCTGTACATCGTTGTAACCGATCATCGGGGTGGTGCCCATCATGGCGTTGATCTCTTTGTCAGATTTCTCTGGCCAGATTTTCTTCAACTGGGTGAACATGTTGTCGATAGCGGATGTGGCGCATTTACCGTGGATGTTCTGCCCTTCGGTACCGTCTGACTGACAGACGGCATTACCGTAGTCCATGGTCATTACGTTAATACCAGCCAGCTCAACGCCGACATGGCGCGCATTTTCCAGCACATACAGACCTTCAGCCGTCAGACCGGTCGGCAGAATTGGCAGGGTGTACCAGATACCGACTTTGCGACCTTCCTCTTTCCACTGAGCCTGAACCTCTTTTACTGCCTGGTTGCGGCGATCGATGGAATCCTGATCGGCCACCCATGTGCCTTCGATGTCAAAATCCAGCACGTTCAGGTTCAGGTTATCAACAATGTCGTAGTAGAGTTTTTGCAGATCTTTCACATTCTTACAGGCAGCCGCCAGCGGGGAGTTATTTGCACCGCCAATGGAAACCATCACATCGCCACCGGCTTCACGCAGCGCTTTTATTTTGCTGTACTGTGAGTAATCCTGCAGATTATAGGCCGTACCCCAGGTTGGGATGCACTGCTCGCCACTTTTCGCGACGACAAACGCCATGGTGAAGTGGGTAATGTTTTGCTCTTTCGCCAGTTTCGCCAGATCCGGAATGCTGTTCAGGCTAAAGTCGACGTATGGTGCATAAACGTGGGCAGGCCACGGATTCTTCGGCGTCCCTACGCGCTCTTTGGTGCCAGTCCAGTTGGTATAAATTGCCCATGGGTTTTTATCATACGGCATAACGCCTTTGACTTTCGTCTGAGCGACAAAAGGCGTTCCTTTGTACACCGCCAGTTTGCCGGGTTCGTAAAACGCAATGGAATTGATCTGTGGGGCATTCTTAAATTGTTCCTGGGTGAATTCGACCGTTGGGCCTAACGGTTTCCACGGACGGCCATTGGTGCCGGTCGGGTTCTGGTTACCTGCAATAGAAGGGTTTTCGCCAACGGTATAGTACAGTGCTTCATAAGACTGGCCGTCAACTTTGACCTCGTCCCCTTTGTTGTAAACCTGGCTGGAACGCCAGTCGGGTACTGGCGTATAGAGTTTCCACGGATTGTCGGCACCTGGGGTGAAGGAATAAGCCGGAATGGGCCTGGACGCTTCATATGTCACATCCTGATAAGCGACAATATCATCTTTGGCATAATCTTTTTCGGCGCTGAATGCGTCGTGGGCAACAGGCGTGGCGCTCCCGGATTCACAAGTGGTTGGGTTGCCATATTGATCGATTTCCGCTTTTGTGGCATCGCGCACATAACTCCACGGATTATCCCAGTTTTCAGCTGACGCGCCCTGTGGGCAATTATCGGCATTTACATACCAGCGGTTACTATAAACTTTACTGTCAAAAATAACTTCAATGGTGTTTCCACCTGCCTGACCGCTCCAGGCTTCCAGAGCGAATGCGTTTGCGGCGCACGACATCAGGCCTGCCGCGAGAAAATATCGCGAAATAGTATTGAGTTTCATAAAAGATTCCATTCGATAAATATTAGAAAAATATGGGTGAATGTACTCTAAATAATTAGAGTGGCGAAGAAACGAGTGTTCTTGCGATTTGCCATATATTGAATATCGCGCGTTATTATTTATGAACCTGACAGGGCGTCAAATATATAAATGATACAAAATGTTTTTGATTATTTTAATTTAATATGGTTTTAATTTAAATAATCGGATGAGAATATGTAATTTATATTTTGTATATATTTTTTTGAATGTATTCGCGCCGGGCGCAAAAAAAATGCGGACTCAAGGTCCGCAAAAGTTCACGTTGGCTTTAGTTATTTCGAGTATGAGAGAAACTCTCAAAACGGACAGTAGCTTCAAGGGTTAAAGGGGTACCGTTCCGTTTCTGTGGTGCATTATTAAACAGAAAGCTTGATAGGGATAATCGTTCGTTGCTATTCTACCTATCGCTACGAACTATCGTGGCGATGGAGGATGAATAATGAATATTCGTGATCTTGAATACCTGGTGGCGCTAGCCGAACATCGTCACTTCCGACGAGCGGCAGACTCCTGTCACGTTAGTCAGCCAACGCTGAGCGGGCAGATCCGCAAGCTGGAAGATGAGCTTGGCGTCATGCTGCTGGAGCGTACGAGTCGCAAAGTACTGTTCACTCAGGCAGGTTTACTGCTGGTGGATCAGGCGCGCACCGTGCTGCGCGAGGTCAAAGTGCTCAAGGAGATGGCAAGCCAACAAGGCGAGACAATGTCTGGACCGCTGCATATTGGTTTGATCCCAACGGTGGGGCCATACCTGCTGCCGCATATTATTCCTATGTTGCACCAGACCTTCCCAAAACTGGAAATGTATCTCCATGAGGCGCAGACGCATCAACTGTTGGCGCAACTGGATAGCGGTAAGCTCGACTGCGTCATTCTGGCGCTGGTGAAAGAGAGTGAGGCGTTCATCGAAGTACCGTTATTTGATGAGCCTATGCTGCTGGCGATCTATGAAGATCACCCATGGGCAAACCGCGACTGTGTGCCGATGTCCGATCTGGCGGGTGAGAAACTGCTGATGCTAGAGGATGGCCACTGCCTGCGCGATCAGGCGATGGGCTTCTGCTTTGAAGCGGGTGCCGATGAGGATACCCATTTCCGGGCGACCAGTCTGGAAACGCTGCGTAACATGGTGGCGGCAGGCAGCGGTATTACCTTACTGCCTGCGCTGGCCGTGCCGCCGGAGCGTAAGCGTGATGGCGTTGTCTATTTGCCCTGCATCAAGCCAGAACCGCGCCGTACGATTGGCCTGGTGTATCGTCCAGGTTCGCCGCTGCGCAGCCGTTATGAACAGCTGGCAGAGGCCATCCGTGGGTCAATGGATGGCCATTTCGACAGTGCGTTAAAACAGGCGGTTTAAGCCATTTAGCGCAGCTACCCGATAGGCTTCCGCCATGGTTGGGTAGTTAAAGGTGGTGTTAACGAAGTATTCGATGGTGTTACCACCACCTTTTTGCTCCATTATCGCCTGACCGATGTGAATAATTTCTGCCGCGCGTTCCCCAAAGCAGTGGATCCCCAGAATCTCTTTCGTTTCGCGATGGAACAGGATCTTCAGCGTTCCGACACTCATACCCACGATTTGCGCACGTGCCAGATGTTTAAACTGGGCGCGGCCAACCTCGTATGGAACTTTCATGGCCGTGAGCTGCTGCTCGGTTTTCCCGACGGAGCTGATTTCCGGAATGGTATAAATCCCGGTCGGGATATCTTCGATCAGATGCGCGGTAGCTTCGCCTTTTACCAATGCCTGGGCGGCAATGCGTCCCTGATCGTAGGCCGCCGATGCCAGACTCGGATAGCCGATTACATCTCCTACGGCATACACGTGCGGCAGCGCCGTCTGGTACATGCTGTTGACCTTCAACTGTCCGCGGCTGTCGGTTTTCAGCCCAATATTTTCCAGCGCCAGCGAATCGGTATTCCCGGTACGGCCATTGGCGTACAACAGGCAGTCGGCTTTCAGTTTCTTACCGGATTTCAGATGCATGATGACGCCGTCATCGCAACCTTCAATCTTCTCGTACTCTTCGTTGTGGCGAATGACCACTCCGCTGTTCCAGAAGTGGTAAGAGAGCGAGTCGGACATCTCTTGATCGAGGAACGCAAGCAGACGATCGCGGGTGTTGATTAAATCGACTTTGACGTCCATTCCACGGAAGATCGACGCATATTCGCAGCCAATTACTCCCGCACCATAAATCAAAACATGGCGGGGTTCATGGTGCAGGCTCAGGATAGAGTCGCTGTCATAAACCCGGGGATGGGAAAAGTCGACATCCACCGGATGATAGGGGCGTGAACCACAGGCGATGATGAACTTATCCGCGGTCAGCGTTTCCACCGTGCCGTCGTGGCATTCAAGGGCGAGTGTGTGTTCATCAACAAAACGGGCATTTCCCTGCAAAATTTCACAGTGGTTGCGCTCGTAAAATCCTTGCCGCATACGCGTTTGCTGATTAATAACGTTATCAGCGTGGTTGAGAATATCGGCGAAAGAAGAACGAAGGAGTCGGGAGTGGTCGCTGTAAAGTGGGTTCTGATTGAATTCAATAATACGGCTGACGGCGTGGCGGAGGGCTTTCGACGGGATGGTCCCCCAGTGGGTACAGCCTCCGCCGACGTTATGATAGCGCTCAATCACCGCGACGCGCGCTCCTTGCTTAACCAGACCCATTGCAGCGCCTTCGCCGCCGGGACCGGAACCTATTACTATTGCATCGTAATCGTAGGAATGTGACATGGTCAGGCTTACCTGTTCTTATACATAAAAGCAACAGAATAGTAACATCGTTGTCGGGATAACCCAATTATCGTTGTGCTTTTTTGCGAACTCGAAGCACAAACTGCGCGTAAACAATCATTCACAAAGCCATGCCAACCGCCTAATCTCTGGTATAGTGCCAGCAAGGTATGTGGAAGGATTCAGACATCGTGATGGGCGTTAGAGCGCAACAAAAAGAAAAAACCCGGCGTTCGCTGGTAGAAGCCGCATTTAGTCAACTCAGCGCTGAGCGTAGTTTTGCCAGCCTCAGTTTACGCGAAGTCGCTCGTGAAGCGGGCATTGCGCCAACCTCGTTTTATCGCCATTTCCGCGATGTGGATGAACTCGGCCTGACGATGGTGGATGAGAGTGGTTTGATGCTGCGTCAGTTGATGCGTCAGGCGCGTCAGCGTATCGCGAAGGGCGGGAGTGTGATCCGCACCTCGGTCTCAACATTTATGGAGTTCATCGGCAACAATCCCAACGCCTTCCGTTTATTATTGCGCGAGCGTTCGGGAACCTCCGCAGCGTTTCGCGCAGCGGTTGCTCGTGAAATTCAGCACTTCATTGCGGAACTTGCGGACTATCTCGAACTCGAAAACCATATGCCTCGTGCGTTTACTGAAGCGCAGGCCGAAGCCATGGTCACCATTGTGTTCAGCGCCGGGGCAGAAGCACTGGATGTTGGCGCCGAGCAGCGTCGACAACTGGAAGAACGGCTGGTATTGCAACTGCGCATGATCGCGAAGGGCGCATTTTATTGGTACCGCCGTGAACAAGAGAAGATGACGCATCACTCCGAGTAACGAGAAGGACGAGCAATGAAACAGTCAGGTCAAGATAAAGGTACGCTGCTGCTGGCGCTGGTTGCTGGCTTATCGATCAATGGCACATTTGCGGCGCTGTTTAGCTCCATTGTGCCATTCTCAGTATTCCCAATTATTTCGCTGGTGCTGACGGTTTATTGTCTGCATCAACGCTATCAAAACCGCACCATGCCTGTGGGGTTACCGGGCCTGGCCGCCGCCTGTTTTATTCTCGGCGTTCTGTTGTACAGCACTGTGGTGCGCGCTGAATATCCGGATATTGGCTCAAACTTCTTTCCGGCGGTTCTGTCGGTGATTCTGGTGTTCTGGATCGGTTTTAAAGTGCGTAACCGTAGACAGGAAATCGTGGAGTAATATTTGTAGGCCGGGCAAGCGAAGCGCTCCCGGCCAGGACATCATTTACTTGGCGGTCAGTAATACTCCGCACTCCATATGGTGCGTATACGGGAACTGATCGAACAGAGCCAGGCGTGAAACATTGTGCGTCTGGCTTAACGTTTCCAGGTTCTTACACAATGTCTCCGGGTTACAGGAGATGTACAGAATTCGCGGGTACGCCTGCACCATTTTCTCTGTTTCGCTGTCCAGACCGCTGCGCGGTGGGTCAACGAAAATGGTTTCACACTGGTAACTCTTCAGATCGATTCCCTGCAAACGGTTGAACTCACGAACCCCGTTCATCGCCTGAGTAAACTCTTCGGCCGCCATGCGGATAATTTGTACGTTATCAATATGGTTAGCCGCTATGTTGTATTGCGCAGCAGCCACGGACGGCTTAGCGATTTCAGTGGCCAGCACGCGGTTGAAGTTTTGTGCGAGGGCTAACGAGAAATTGCCATTGCCGCAGTACAGCTCAAGCAGGTCGCCTTTTGATCCCCTGGTGACATCAATCGCCCATTCCAGCATCTGAATATTCATGGCGGCATTCGGCTGGGTGAAGCTGTTCTCAACCTGGCGGTAGATAATCTCTTTACCCGCAACCGGCAAGCGTTCGTCAATGTAATCCTGGTCCAGCTCGATTTTGGTTTTGGTTGCCCGGCCAATCAGATGCACGTTCAGGTTTTGCGCCCGTAACGCATCCCGTAGCGCTTCAGCTTCCTGACGCCATTCATCATCCAGTTTTTTATGGTACAGCATCGATACCACCGCCTGATCGCTCAGGGTAGTGAGGTAATCAATCTGGAACAGTTTGTGGCGCAGGACGTGGTTGTTGCGAACGCCGTCGATCATTGCCGTCATCAGCGTGTTGATAAGCTCGCTGGCCGCCGGGAAACTGTCGACGCGGATACGGCTTTTGGTCTGGCTGTCGAACATGATGTGGTACAGATCATCCCCGTCATGCCACAGACGAAATTCCGCGCGCATACGGTAGTGGCTGACCGGCGAGCGAAACACTTCCGGAGCCTGTGCATAAAATGGCGTCATTAAGCTCTGCAGACGCACTACTTTTTCAGCTAACTGGGCGTCGTACTGTTCTGTCGGAAGGTGTTCGGGGGTCATGATGCGTCCTGAAAAATAAAAGTACGCGGGGATTGTAGGGATTGCTCAACAGATGTCCAGTCATTGATGATTTCCGATATTGTGATGCACGGTCTGGACACCAGGTTGTAACAAACTGTAGCATCCGTTTTCCGGTCCTGTGAGTTAAAAGGGAATCCAGTGTGAATCTGGAGCTGACGCGCAGCGGTAAGGAAGGTAGGAGATGATCGCACCTGGTGCAGACACTGCGGCTTGCCGTGGGAAGTCATCATCTCTTTAAGTTGCCTCCAAGCCCGAAGACCTGCCGGCTAACGTCGCATCTGGTTTTCATCATCGCGTACTATCGGTGGGACCTGCGGCATCCTTCTTATATTGTGGATGCTTTACAATGATTAAAAAATCGTTGCTGTGCACGGCACTGTCCGTCACAGCATTTTCGGGTTGGGCGCAGGACACTAGCCCAGATACTCTCGTCGTCACTGCCAACCGTTTTCAGCAGCCTCGTAGCGCTGTACTTGCCCCTATCACCGTTGTTACGCGTCAGGATATCGATCGCTGGCAATCCACTTCCGTCAATGATGTGCTTCGTCGCCTGCCGGGCGTGGATATCGCCCAATACGGTGGTATGGGACAAAATTCGTCTATTTCTATTCGCGGCACCAACGCCAGCCATGTGCTGGTGTTGATTGACGGCGTGCGTCTGAACCTGGCAGGGGTTAGCGGCGCAGCCGATCTTAGCCAGTTCCCAGTCTCGTTAGTGCAACGTATCGAATACATTCGTGGGCCGCGTTCGGCGGTTTATGGTTCTGATGCGATTGGCGGTGTGGTGAATATCATTACCACGCGTGAAAAGCCGGGGACGGAACTCACTGCCGGTGTGGGGAGCAATGGGTATCAGAATTATGATGTCTCAACCCAACAACAGCTTGGCGAAAATACGCGCGTCACACTAATGGGCGATTATGCCTATACCAAAGGTTTTGATGTTGTCGCATACGGTAGCACTGGCTCTCAGGCTCAGCCCGACAAAGACGGTTTCTTAAGTAAGACGCTGTATGGCGCGCTGGAACATAACTTTTCCGATACATGGAGCGGGTTTGTTCGCGGCTACGGCTATGATAACCGAACAGATTATGACGCGTATTATTATCCTGGGACGCCGTTAGTGGATACCCGTCAGCTCTATAGCCAAAGCTGGGATGCCGGGCTGCGCTTTAATGGCGAGCTTATCCAGTCGCAACTGGTTTCCAGCTATAGCCATAGTAAAGATTACAACTATGATCCGGATTATGGTCGCTATGACTCCTCGGCCACACTGGATGATATGAAGCAATATAATGTTCAGTGGTCCAACAGTATGGTGCTTGGTCACGGTAACGTAGGCGCAGGCGTTGACTGGCAAAAGCAAACCACGACGCCTGGCACCGGGTATGTCACGGACGGTTACGATCAGCGTAATACGGGTCTCTACCTGACCGGGTTGCAGCAACTGGGCGACTTTACCTTTGAAGGTGCGGCGCGCAGTGATGATAACTCCGAGTTTGGCCGTCATGGCACATGGCAGACCAGCGCCGGATGGGAGTTTATTGAAGGCTATCGCTTTATTGCGTCCTACGGTACATCTTACAAAGCGCCTAATCTCGGACAGTTGCATGGTTATTACGGCAATTCGAACCTGGATCCTGAACAAAGTAAGCAATGGGAAGGGGCGTTTGAAGGCTTAACGGCGGGCGTGAACTGGCGTGTATCCGGATATCGTAATGATATCGATGACATGATCGATTACGACCCGCATACCGAGAAATACTTTAACGAAGGTAAAGTTCGTATTAAAGGTGTGGAAGCGACCGCAAACTTTGATACCGGGCCGTTGGCACATACGCTGAGCTACGATTATGTCGATTCGCGCAATGCGATTACGGACAAGCCGCTCGCACGCCGTTCTAAAAACCAGGTGAAGTACCAGCTCGACTGGCAGGTTTATGCTTTTGACTGGGGCCTGACGTATCATTACCTGGGAACGCGTTATGACACTGACTACGTAACCTACCAGCCGGTAAAAATGGGTGGGGTTAGCCTGTGGGATCTTGGCGTGTCATATCCAATCACCTCACAGCTGACAGTTCGTGGTAAAATCGCCAACCTGTTCGATAAAGATTACGAGACAGTTTATGGCTACGCAACTGCAGGACGGGAATACACCTTGTCTGGCAGCTACACTTTCTGATCCGCGTCCCACCGTGCTGGTGTTTGATTCCGGTGTCGGTGGGTTGTCGGTCTATGACGAGATCCGGCGTCTTCTGCCGGATCTCCACTATATATACGCTTTCGACAACGTCGCCTTTCCTTATGGAGAGAAGAGCGAGGAGTTTATCGTCGAACGTGTTGTTGAGATTGTGACTGCGGTCCAGCAGCGCTATCCCCTCTCTCTTGCGGTCATCGCGTGTAATACAGCAAGCACGGTATCGCTCCCTGCATTACGTGAGAAATTTGCCTTTCCGGTTGTGGGCGTGGTGCCTGCTATTAAACCGGCGGCGCGACTCACGGCGAATGGTGTGGTGGGACTGCTGGCTACGCGTGCAACGGTGAAGCGTTCATATACCCATGAGTTGATTGCACGGTTTGCTAACGAATGTCAGATAGCGATGCTGGGTTCCGCTGAACTGGTGGAACTGGCGGAAGCGAAGCTGCACGGTGAAACCGTTTCTCTGGAAGAACTGCGTCGTGTCCTGCGCCCTTGGCTGCGGATGTCGGAACCACCTGACACGGTGGTGCTCGGATGCACCCATTTCCCTCTATTACGGGAAGAACTTTTACAGGTCCTGCCTGAGGGGACGCGGCTAGTAGATTCTGGTGCCGCGATTGCGCGTCGTACGGCCTGGTTATTAGAACATGAAGCGCCAGACGCGAAATCAACTGATGAGAATGTCGCATTCTGCATGGCAATGACGGCAGAAGCCGAACAATTATTGCCCGTGCTGCAGCGTTATGGCTTTAAGACGCTCGAAAAACTGGCTGTTTAGGCTGTTTTGGTGGAAAAGTAGGCACTCGGAAGATTATTTTAAATTTCCCCTTGTCAGCCTGAAATAACTCCCTATAATGCGCCTCCACTGACACGGAACAACGGATTACAAACCGCCGGGTCAGCGGGGTTCCACTGAGAATCTCGCAGAGAAAAGCAAAAATAAATGCTTGACTCTGAATGAGGAAAACGTAATATACGGGACCTCGCGACAGAGCGCTAAAGCGCGTCGCACCTGCTCTTTAACAATTTATCAGACAATCTGTGTGGGCACTCGAAGATACGGATTCTTAACGTCGCAAGACGAAAAATGAATACCAAGTCTCTGAGTGAACACGTAATTCATTACGAAGTTTAATTCACGAGCATCAAACTTAAATTGAAGAGTTT